>Ga0181410_1000111_pt1 | contig 32855 bp, 36 predicted proteins | sample 33SPOviralmetaG_FD_130112 | JGI IMG/M metagenome (GOLD analysis project Ga0181410, IMG submission 130112) | Marine viral communities from the oligotrophic San Pedro Time Series (SPOT) site, San Pedro Channel, CA, USA - 33 SPOT_SRF_2012-06-20 | ecosystem: Environmental > Aquatic > Marine > Strait...
GTCACTCATATTAACCACTGCATGTGGATAACCAATGTTAAGAAAGTTTGCTGTTCCATCTTCTAAATTATATGCTTCTAGCTTTCCGTCTCTTTTAAATAAATTAATTACATTCTTTCCGCCGTACACTGGACATATACATCTAACTGCATAACTTACATCATAGTCTACGTGAAAAGGAATAGTTTTGCCTGGTGCGAGTTTTGTTATACGTACTCTACTAGCAGGTGCTTTTAATTGTGTTACAATTTCTTGAAAGTAACTATTGTTATAATGTTCGGTGGGAACATTATACAAGTGTTCTTCTCTGCGTTGTAATCGCTTTTTAATACTAGGTTCATATGGTAGTATTTCACTTGGCTCAGTTAAATTAACTTGTTAAAAATTATCATAAACATCTGCTACTAACTCCATATGATTGTCACATAGCATAGGGTTTGCTGTTCTTACATCTACAAACTTTTCTGCTAGTGTATCTGTTGCTTGTCTTAATCTTTCGAGATCAATGTCAAGATTAAGATTAGCTACTGTTGGTAAATCTTGTTTTTTCATCTTATTCTCCTACAAAACATAATTATAATGATTACGGACTTCAGCTTTATACCAGTTGGCTGTTCTCAATAACTCTCTTGGCTTATCTTTAAGTACATCTGGTCTTCTATGAATTGTAGTGGTTTGATCCATCAACATTATATCTCCAGGTTTCCAAGGATGTTTGTATGTATACTTATCTGAACAAATCCAGTCGTTCCATATTTCATCATAAATCTCTTTACTATTATCTAGTATCACGCCGTCTTGAACAAAACTTGTAGTTTCATAAGGTTGAAAAAATAAACCTTTAGTTCCAAGTGGGTGGTCAGGCACTAGTCTATGTTTATCAACTACACCTCTCCATTCATTAAATTTAGCTCTTGTGTCTTCTTCAATATTTGTGCAAAGTTGTACTTTACTTTTATCTCTGTTTTGTTTAATACCTTTCATTACAGTATCTGTATACTTGGTATCCCAGTCTGGTTTCCAAGGCTGATTCAACGGCTTTGCATCTGTTGCATGCCATAATATCGACTCTAATGTCTCATAAAAATCTTGTGTAGCTTTACTCAATGTATGCCAATAAGGAATGCTAGTACATATCCATGTTTCAGTATGATATGTAATTGTTTTTCCGTATATACCAACAATCTCCTGTGCATCACAATGTGGTACAAGATTACTATGCCAATCTAATTCATCGTCGCCAAACAATCCTTTGCTTCCATCATCGGATACTTCTTCAGTTGAAACACGCCAAAAATATTCGCTATGTTCTTTATCAGTACACCATATGTCTGGACTTACATGATATCCAAACTCTAATGCCCATTGTGCATATTCTTCTGGCTTAGCACCACTATTGAGTATCATTAAATATCCATGTTCAGCACACCATCGACTTGCTTGAATAGGATCAATTGCTTCTAGTTTTTTATCTTGAATTATCAAAACAATCTCCCTTGTTTACATAAATCTTTTAGTTCTTCGTATGTATAATTAAACACCATAAACTTTAAATATATTCTTGGCTCTTGTACAGTAGCTACACTGTGTGGTATTTGTGTACTAAACGCCGAAGGGTGTTTTGTACTATATTTCATCGTGTAATCTATTTTATCCCAAAACTCTTTATAATCATGTGCTTTTTCATATGGCGGATCTATGTCATGAAATACTAATTCAGCGCCTGCGTCTTTGGGCATGATCGGAAACATTATACTAGCATTACATGCATGATCCGTGTGTGGTCTTAATGTAAATCCTATATCATAATGACTAATCACTACATGCTCTATAGGTATATCTATTTTAAATTTATCTAATAAACTGCTTATTTCATTATATTCAGTCGGACCTTTACCTTCTAGTAATGTTGTGTCAACAACATTGTAACCCTTGGGTACTCCGTAACTTTGCTTACCACCATACAGTCTTCTTTGCCATTCACTATGATTTACTATACATTTATCAAACTGTTTAATAAATGTTTCTAAGTGATCTCGGTCATATGTTATTTCATCAAATATCACATGTTTACTATGTTCTATCATTTAAAGTAGTCCTCAGTGATAACATAGTCTTTATACTTTTCAATACTACGATCTAATATTGCTTGCCACTTTGGAACATTCAATGTACCCATTGGCATTAGTTGTATACGTTGTGTTGGGTGATATCCTGCATCTGCACCATGTTCATGCACTGTGCCATCATATGCCATACTGTTTGTGTCTGGAGGCAATTGCGGATATAGTCTAGTTTCTGCATGGTCTTTTGTAAAGTACAAGTGTTCGTTGCGCCAATCTACATGACTCCATCTTACTCTGACTTGACTAGGCTCTTGTGGTTCTAATAAATGTCTTAGTGGTCTATACTCATCATAGTGTGGACCAACACCATGTGCATCTCTGCCAACAAAGCCGACCCAGCGTATATTATCCCAAGGCATTGCTTCTAGCCATTCAACTACTTGTGGCATTTCATCATGCATAAATTCTTCCCACTCGCCTGCAATATCAGCACTGTGATAACTACCTTCTGCTTTACAAATAATTAAGTTTCTATAGTCATGGTCATTGACTTTGTCTAAAGTTTTATCATATTTGGTATGCCTAGAACTGTTTAGATCTTCAGGCTTTTTGTCAAACCACGGACTAGCTGTACCAATTGTTCTACCTTCAGCTACAGCTTGCCATACTTCCCATAATCTATCTAGATCCAATTCAAGTTTAGGTAAGTCTAAGGGTGTCCAAACTACACCTTTATATCCAGTATATTTTTTATGATAGTTAACATGCTCGTGATGTCGAAGTTTATATTTTTCAATATCGTAATGTGGCAGTGCCTGATCTTTATTGAGGACTGTTTTAAAATTATTGTGCATATTGTTCTCCGTTTAATATATAAGACAAATCTAATCTAGCTACGTTTCCTTGTCTTCGTCTGACTGTATATTCTTCGTGGGTACTGTTTGCAATAAAGAAACAATCACTTGGCGTTAAAGAATATTCTTTGCAAATTTGATATTGTTTTTCTTTATACATATTGTATATATCATCTATTTTAAAGTTTGCTATTACAGCAAGACATATCTCTACACTTGTATAATTCCAAGCTTCGACACGTTTCATAATACTAAGGCTTTTGTGTGGCTGTTTTGTAAAAACTAAACCACTGCGTTGTCCTATCAATCCCCAGCCTTTGCTAAAACTAAACCATACTTGTTCAGTGTTTACAGGCGGAACGATTGTTTGTATAGCAGTCGAACCTACATATGCACAATCCAGTATAACATCATTTTGAATTTTGTCAATATCAATTATGTTGCCGGTAGCACACGCAGGATTGCTAATGTAAAGCAAAGTATCAGGTTGTATTACTTCTACACTAGATGCATTGCCTCCTATCATTTTAGCATACTCATAGTCACCCTGTAAGTATTGCCAAGGTCTTGTTTCAGTTGCTATCCATTGGTTGAGTGCATCAGTTACTCCGTTAACAAAGTAGCAGTGTTTAAACTCTGTAAGGTCAATTATATCTTTAACCCATTCTCTATATTGCTGTTCTAATAGATCCAAACGTTTTTTTGCAATTCCATTTCCTCTTGTATAATTTACTGGAGTAATTGTATTCAATAAACTTTGTACCTGAGGTATTTGCGGTGCTTGTACCCAAGGATTCTTTTTCATAATACTTTTATAAAGTTTATTCATCTACACCTACTGTAAAAATACTAATGCCAATTTTTCTTTCAATGCCTTTACTTTTAAAATCACTGCTACAGTGTAATGCTAAACTATCAAAACACAATGCGTCTCCAACACGCCATGGCAATGCTTTATTAATACTAAGCCCCCATAACCAACTGTCTTTAAGATGTGTAAGATAATTATTTTTAAAATCTTCTTGAATAGTACTATAAAGTTTAATGTTTTGTACAGTACTGTAAGTAGATAAAAATGTGTTGTAGTGAACATTCCAACCACTAGTGTCATCACCGTTTACAAACTTAGCAGGACCTCCATAGTAATACTGATCAAAAACCACAAGTTTTATATCATCCGTTGTGCTATATATTTTTAATGGTATAGTAAATGCTTTGTAACAATTTGGATATTCAAATTCATCATCATTGTGTATTATGTGCGGATCAGTAACATCAAAGTAATGCATATACCTAATCTCACAATTGTCAACACGACTTTTTAAAGCAAGTAATAAATTAGAAAATATTTCCAAGCTAGGATCAACTTTAAGTACTCTAGGTCCAGTATTCTTTTCAATAACACTGTCTTGATTTGCAAAATAATAATCCAATAGTCCCTCTGTTGGAATATCTGGTATACTAAAAGGATCTCCCTGTCCTTGTTTAATTTTGTCTATTTGTTGTTGTGTACGCATTAATAAAACTTTAAACAGCTCATAAGTTTCATAACATTCTCCCAAGTTTTAGGAACATTTAGAATTAGATGTAAACTGTCGTTGCACCAGCTGTGAGTTCTATGTACTTTTCTAGTATCAACGAAATAGGTTTGATTGGCTACGATTGTTCTCCGTTCCTCTCCTAACCACCATTCATAACTGTGCATGTCACTGCCACTACCTAAGAATGTTATAATTCTAAAACAATCTCTTGCTAGATAAGGACTATCTCTATGCGGTGGAAACCAGCCTCCAGCGTTTGCTCTGATAATCATTGTACGTCCTAGCTCTCCCCAGTAATCTAGTAGAGGGTGTATACTGGTTAAGTCTCGATATGCTTGAGTTGGATATTTAAAGTCTCTTTCATATAGCATACGACCTGCACGTTTAATTGCTTCTGGTCTACTTAAACTGTCTGTTGGTTTATCACCTTCTAAGCCTACTAGTAGTAATCCTTCTCTGTCATTGCTTATACCTTCTCGTCTTAGATAAGGTACAAATTGTTGTTGCTGTATCTGAGATGCAAATAACGAACCGTCAAATGGCATATGTAATGCTTCAAAGTCTCCAAGTGCTTGTAGTTGCAGTTCGCATTTAATATCTTCTGCTGTGGGTTCTAAACTTTCTGGATTTTCTTTCCAATAGCTGTAGTAATCACTTTGACTTCTATTAGCTTTGGGTGTTAAGTTTAATTCATTGCCGTCTTTGTCAGTTTTCTTTAGGTCCATTTTTTTATCCTTTAATAATATCTGTATACAGCGGGCGAGGGTAATGATCTAATACATCATCTGGAGCAAAAGGAATTGGTTTAGTTTTACCTACTCTGGGATCAAAATAATCATGTCTTACACCAGTATCTTTTCCATAACCAATTCCCATAATAAATCTAAAATCCAATGCTCTATTATCTTCTGCTAGTTTAAAGATTTCGGTTGCTCTTTGATAGTTGTTGCATATGTTTTGACACATGCCGCTTTGAATTCCTCTATTAGCTAGTGCTAACATTATATATGCTACAAAAATTCCTATTTCTAAATTTTCACTCTGAGTCTGATCGCCATGCGGATCATTTGTTCTCTGATTACCCAAGCCATGTCCATCAAACGTTCCTCTATAACTATTCTTTTCATATCTTTTTTCAGTATCAGCACAGTATCTGGCATTGAATCCTAATAGCCACGGAGCAAGTACTTGTGGGTTGCCTCCGTCTACCTCAGCTTCTAAGTCTTGATTTCTGTGACAGATAGTCATTATTTCTTTGCGTATGTTGACATCATCATTTCTCAATAGTCTAACTTGATATGGAAATTGTAAATTTTTACTAGGAACATGTTGATAAACTTCATTTAATACTTCATCAATTATTGATCTGTCGGGTATCCTATCTTCATCCCATGCAAAAGTAGTATGTCTCGATTCGATTATGTTTAACCATTCCATTACATTTTCCTTTTTGGTATTTTACTATCAGCACTGCTAACGCAACTAGGACTAATACAAGGCATAGGTTTATCAAATAATTTAAACCCTGTTTCAATATTGCCCAATGGTGCATCATAACAACTGTAGCTACGTTTAATACTACCGTCTGGCTCACGTATAATAATGCCCTGATATCCGCTGTTACAACTCCAGCCTTTGAATTTATTAAACTCAAATGCATTGAATCTTTCTGCTTGATCCATATACCATTTTTTGCCTTTGCTGTCTTGGAATTCTATTTGCATATGCCATGGCACACTTTTATCATTGCCACTCATAGTGTCTGGCGGCAGTTCGAAACTTGGCCTTGGACGATCGTTCCAGTGTCGCTTTGACTCAGTATATGCCATTTGCGGCATTCCGTTATACAATCGCTGTAGCATTTCATCCGTGTAACCGTCCACGACTCTTGACGCCGTTGGGTCTGATTGCGGCTTGAGTGTAACGTTGATTCCTTGCTCGTGGAAGAACATTGCATTATCCCAATCCTTTTCAAACCAGTCCGGGACCATAACCATGTTAATAGTAACTTGAACATCATATTCCTGACACAGGATTAACTTATTAGCAAAGTCCTGCATTTTCTCTTTAGTATTTAAGTGTTCTGTATGCAAGCTGGCGGTAATACTAGCTCTATGAAATGGTTTAACTCGTTGTACATAATCCTTAAACCATCGCATGTTGCGACTACAGTTCGATGTCATGTGGACACTAGTATAATTAGTGTTGTGGACATCAGAAGCCAAATGCCCAAGGATGTCCAAGTATCCTGGGTGGAAAGTAGGCTCACCGCCAGATAGAGAAAAATGAAAACTGTTAAAACCATTAACACGGGCTTGCCTCTTTATCTCATCGATCGTAGAAAGACATAGCTCTGTTGGCCGGTGATCTTTACGATCTGATCTGGCGTATGGCCAACAATAACTGCACTTATAGTTGCAAAAGCGACCAAGCAACCAACTGACAGTAAAAATATCTCTGTACAACAATGTTCTTTGTCCGACCGAAACCAGGTCGTCAAAAGGTATTTTAGTAAAGTCATAATTACTCCATTTTAAATCTTCATTGGATTTCGCCACTTAAACGTTTCTCCAAATATTCTATTACAGCCTCATACATCTTGCTGGGTTGTTTTTTGTTAAGTTCACGCACTGCTTCAAGTTCATGTTGTAAAAATTCTTTTACAGTCCACATATCATATTGTGTCATAGTGTTAAACCTTTTGTTTCTTCAAATATTTCCTGTGCTAACAATTGATGTGTTTGTTTACCAGGGTGATCATTATCTAGTGCTAGTGGATTTTCTACTATTAATTGTAAATAGTCTGTTTCTGTTAACATGGGTGTATCAAAGAACTTGTAATCTTTTTTCATAAAGTTTCTAGCCATTAAATGATAGTTTTTAATTTTTTTACTATTTAAAAATAAATTTGCATAGTGTATGCAATAATGTTGATTCAGTGACATATCATTCTCATCATGCATATGAGTAAAGAATGCTGTTGATACTTGTTGTTTTTCTCTTTCTAATTCGTCTGAAGAAAAATATTTAGGATTAGCATGCCATACTCCCAAACGTAACATATTATCTTTTCTAATAATACAAAATCTGTCTGAAAAACTCCAACATACTACAACAATATCCGTAGGATCAAAGTTGTAGTTTAGAATCTGATGTGCTATTTCTTTATTACTTGCTCCTGGATTAGCCTGATTATCAACTGGTATACCTGCTAGGTCACCAAGGACCTGAGGCCAAGCAAGTTTGCTAGGAGTGTTGTTGTCAGGATGTATGTCATCAAGATATGAACCAAATGTAAGGCTACAACCAAATGCAACTAATTTACTCATTTAATATCCTCTACTATGGATAAAAACAATTCAGCACCATCAGCTACATTAGTGCTCCAATCTTTGATTGCATTTTCATCTGCCATATCACTAATATACTTCCAACTTCTAAAAGGAATATTGTATTGCTGTGCAACATAAGCCAATGCCCAGCCTTCCATGTCAACGCAATCTATATCAGCTGTTACAAACCACGGGTCAGTTTCTTGTACAAAACTATCGCCGGTGCCACAGCGTATCTCAGAATCCGATTGTGATGTCTTAATATTTCCGACCAATGGTTCACTAAAAGGAATACTGCCTCTGGGTGCTTGCGGCTCTGCTATCATATCTCTTTGTATGAATATATCAATTTCATTTAGTCCGCCCACAAGTGGGTTAAGTCCGCCTGCTGTTCCATAGTTCCAAATCTCATCTGGTTTATGAAACTGACATAGATGTTTTGCTAATGCAGTAGCGGCTTGCACTTTTCCAACTCCAGTATAAAGTATTGTAAAATCACCCTTGGGTGCAACAGGTAATTCTGCTTCTAATGCTACACAAATTGTTATCATTCTTTTCTTTCCTGCATGGGATCAATACTGATCTCGTTTATATTAACATATTTTGGCTGATCTAGCAACCATTTTACATATTCAGCGGCTTTATCAATATCCATACACACCCTGTCAGGGTGCTTGTGTTGATTGTTGCTGAGTGTACCAAAACTGATATAACTTACCTTAGGACCACTATGCCATACTCCTATCAGTGCTAAACTGTTTGAATAGTCACGCAATGCTTTCTTTTCAGCGTTGTATAACCAAGCAGTTCCTTTGCTAGTTCTATCAGTTGTACTGCCAATACACACAATATGTGCGAATTTTTTGGCGGTTCTGAGTTCATTGTATACTATATCCAGTAGAACAGTTTGTTGAAAGTGCCATAATGCACTATTAAGTATAATAACATCGTGATGTACAGCCATTTTACAAAATGCTCTACGTCCTTCGTCAGTTCCAAGGTCAATGCCCATACTTTTACTACAAAAAATAGCTTTAGGATAAAGTTTATATAATGCTTGTGCTACTCCTTTTTGCGGATTGCCTGTAATAATCATGCAAATATCTCCATGTTGTTAATATGTCTTGGCAGTATATTTTTAAGTTGATCAAGTTCAGTGCTTTTTGGTGTACACAATCCGCAACCACAAAGTTTATTAGGTCCTAGAGGACATTTAATAATTGGCATTGTGTTAGTTTCTAATTTATCTCTGAGCCAATCTAAAATTTTATCACTTTCGCTAATACTGCCAATAGCTCCTCTGGTTCCATCAAACCGTGCTTGACAAGTTTGATGATGAAAAATTTTATCTGTTTGCTGTTCTATATGTAAGAAGAACCAATTTACACTACACTGCCAATTCCTAAATTTTTGATAATCTAAGAACTTTGTTTTTGTCCAACATCCGTCTGTGCCACAGGTCTCCATTACTCTACCACCACAGCAAGGTCTACCTAAAGCTTCAGCTATGTTTGTTTGTTCACCTGGTTTTGGTTTGATTCTTTGTTGTGTAGGTTGTGTATTGTTTACTGTTTTTTGTACTTCTTTCGTAGCTGTAATTACAATTGGCTTGTCGTTGTTTCCGTCTAAACCAGTTTTTTTATCTGGTCTGAATGCGTTGTCCATGCGTAGTTGCTGTGTGTCCATACTTTGTATTTTAGCATTTTTATCTCGCCAATAATCTTTCATCCATTTTAATTGTGTATCATTGTATACGTGTGCGTCAGGACTTACTCCTTCTTCACCTATCATACGTGGCACAAATGATATGTTATCCTGTTGTAGTTGTCGGCATAATTCAATACATTCATCAAAGTATTGTGCATGAAACATCACGTTTATTTTCATTGCATAGTCATGTTCTTTAAGAAAGTAGATATTTCTTATAACTTGTTTTTTTAAATTTTTATGTGCTTCTACATGATAGCTTATTGTACATTGATCATACTCTTTTAATATACTGTGTGCCATCTTTTCGCCAAATGCACCATTGGTTGTTAATCCTAGTTTTAGTTTAAATTTATCTTTGTATTCTTTTGTATATAATTCACGTAACCATTGTCCAAATTCTATAAACTTAGGATTGACTGTTGGTTCACCTCCTGTAAAACTTACATTTAGTTGATCTTTGGTTTTGTATTTGCAAAGTAATTCACTATAATCGAATAAAAATCGACCAACACTTTGAAGTTCTTGTAAACTGGCATGCGGACTATAATTATCGTGTCTTTCAATACTACAATATGTACAATCATAGTTACAACGTCTACCAGTATCCCAAGTAACTACTAGTGGACCGTCTCTGTTATCAAACAAGTTAACAGTCTCAAAATCCTTAGATCGAGTTTCGCTGTAATCATCTAAATCAATTTGTCTACCCAGCTTATCTAACAGCATTATAATTCTTCCTTAATAAAAACATCTCTTTTATTTTGTTTACACACTTGTTCACATCTAGGTATTCTAAACTCACTAGTCCAACTGTCTTTAATACTGGACCATACTTTTCCGTTAATAGCTTGGTCTATACTAACATGTTTGAGATTAATATCATTTATATAGTCTTGCTCTAATAGAATATCTTCAAATCTATCTTTTTGTTGATTACTAATAGGATACTCTAACATCTTTGCATTTAAATGACAACAAGGAATAACATTGCCCATGTGATTTACAAATATTCTTTTTTGATTTCCATACTTACAACTAATACTTGGGTTTTCTTCTTGTTCAACTTTTTTATGTTTAACACCACCAGTATCCTTTCTATGACTGATAATAGTTTTAAATTCTTTAAAGCCCTCATCTTTGGCCATTTGTTTTGCAGTCTCTAACTGATGCTCATTGTGTTCAAAACTAATAAACTGCCAATTGGCTCTGCCTCCTGCGGCAATAAATGCTCTATAATTTTGCTGTACTTTTTTAAAACTTGAGCCTTCTCTATAAACTTCGCTTAGTTCATCACTACCATCAATTCCCCAGACTACTTTGTGACTACTAGGTAAAATTTTAGCTAGCTGTTCCCACCACTTAGTTGTTCTTAAACTACCGTTTGTAGCAATATTGATATGTGCGTTCCAATCTGCAAAATGTTCAATAATTTTATGAAACTGCGGGTGACTGCACGGCTCATCTACACTTCCACAAAAATTAATAATCTTAATATTAGGAAACATTTCTTTTTGAAACTTTTCTTTAAGTGTGTCAAGATCCAAATAGGTTTTGTTTAATATTTGATCAGCATGTTCACTCATCACACGAAAACAACCTTTGCAACGAATGTTACAAAAACTTGTAAGTTCAATATCTATCCATTCTAGAGTATCAGTCGTCCACATTTTTAAATATATCTCTCATTTCAGGAAATGTTTCACTGAAGCTATTTTTACGTTGCTTATCGCATAGTTTTAAAAATTCACGCATTTCAGGTAAACGCTGGCTCCAATCTTCGCTTTCCATAAAACTAAGTATACCTTCTAATCTTTTAATACCATACTCTGCACTACGCCAAGTACTATAATCTACTTTGCCTTTGTGCCAACTTGGAATACCTAGTTCCCAATTTTGCTTCCACCAAGGATACCATGCTTCGTATTTTGCTCTACACTTTTCTTTAAACTCGACAGGTAAACTTTTAACATTAAGATGTCCGGGCCAATATACAAAATGTTGACTAATGCCGCCGGCACCAAATGGCCACATGTTAAGTTTCTTAAAACCTTGTTCTAATTTCCATTGTATAAAGTCTGGCAAGTAATATACATTAAGTGCTTGTACCGCACAGGCAATTGTCACTTCTACGTTATCACTAGTATCGTTATCTAATATACGAAACACTTCTTCTTGACGTTTCCATTCGCTCGGATAACGAATATAGTCATTCATTTCTTTTATGCTGTCTATCGAATAATGGAAACGCACCAATTTAAATTCTCTCCATAGATCAAATAGGTCCTCTCGCCATTCAACTCCATTTGAGTTATAACGTAGTTCAAGGTCTTTTGCATAACCCATTTTAATTGCATGTTCAAGTATTTCATAGTGTTCCTCAATAATTAAACTCTCGCCTCCTGCAAAGTATATCTGTTGCATTGTGGGCATTTGTTCGTAAAACTGTTTCCAAAAAACAGGATTTTGTTTGTGCCAGTTGTAGCTACTACCATTTGTACTGCCTTTGTTATCCCATGACATGGTATGCTTCAATGATTCGTTTTGTACTTGTGGAAAGATTTTTTTATAATCTTTAATCCAGCCACTACTGTCATGTGGGCTACACATAACACAAGCCAACTGACATTTAGTACCAAAGCGTAAATCAATATATGCTAAATTAGGCGGCACTTCTCCGTCGGGCTGTGTATCAGCTAGTATTTTGTCAAGGTCAACACGTTGGCTCCAATAATTTGTTTCCCACATACGTTTACTACGGTGACCAGCCGCTTCTTCTTTGTAGCATTTTAAACAACTAGGAGGCTTTTCACCTGCTAACATTTGCTTACGAACATTTTTCATGTAGTCGCTGTTCCATGCACTTTGGAAGTCACTTACATTTAAGTTGTTAGGTCGACCTTCTTTATCTTTGAGGATACCAACTTGTCCACCATGTTCTTTATCATTGGTAGGACCTACACTACTTGCATTTGCAGTACAACATACACGCATACTACCGTCTGGTCTGGTGCTAAGGTGTACCCAAGGTAACAAGCAAAATGTATCACTAGGAGGATTGTTCATACAAGTATTTATTGAAATTATATACCACTATAAATACTTACATGATTCATGAAACTTATTGCTCCTATCCGTTTGACTCTTTAGCAGTTAAAAAATGGCAAAACGGACTTGCTAATAGAATAACCCCTTGTTGTAATATGAAAAATGGTAGAGCTGATGACAAAGACCCTATGCATGTAAAAGATCTAATAGACAACGGTGCAACTCTATTAGATGTATTTCACAGCGAACAGTTTGATAAACTTAGGAATGATTTATTAAATGGAGTCAAGCATAATGCTTGTGAATACTGTTGGAGGCTGGAAGATAAGACTGGAAAAAGTCCTAGAACTGTAGAAATAACCAAACTCAAAGAGCCTATTCGTGAACCTAAACTTAAAAAGTTTGATACAATGTTAGATGAAAATTGTAATCTAAGATGTAGAATGTGTACACCTGCTTGTAGCAATAGTCTAAGAAAAGATGTTACACTTATTAAACAATCTAATCTAACTATGCCAGAATATATGGCACCTGCTATTGGACCGAGGGAAGACAAAGACCCCACTGGTGTTATGAGCTTTAATTCACCAGACGATACTAACCAAAAACAGTTGGTTGAACTTTGTAATACTCATCTTGAAGAATTAAAATTTACAGGAGGAGAACCAACCACCAGTGCAACATTTTGGAAGATAGTAGACAACATCGAATGTCCTCAGGATATGGTACTTAATGTAACAACAAATGGTACAAAATTCAATGACAAGTTTATAAATGCAATTAAAAAATTTAAATCAAATAAAATTACTGTAAGTATAGACGGTACACACAAAACCTACGAGTATATACGCTATCCATTCAATTGGCGCAAGCTAGAACAAAACGTAGAACGCTTGTGCAATAAAATGGAAGAGGGTAGATTGGATCTAATGTTTTGTAGTGTGCTTACAATATATAATGTATTGAATATAAGAAACTTAATTGATTGGATACATCAACACAATATGGATACTGTTCATCCTATACATTTTAACTGCATAGTAGATCCGCATCCTGCTGACAGTTGTTTAGATGTAAAATGGGCTAGCAAAGAACTGTTGGACATAGCATATAAAAATATACAAGTTGCACTGGAAGAATCTAGTAAACATACAGTTATGCATATAACAAGATTGAGAGACTACTTAAAATGGTGTTTGGAAGCTGAACATGACCCAGAATATCTCAATCAGCGTAGACAAAGACTGCTAATGGATACTACAACATTTGATAAAATACGCAACCAAAGCTATGAAAATATTTTAAATCCACCAGTAGTAGATTTTATCAAGAGTATTTGATTTCATTTTGATAGGCACGATTTTTAGCACAGGTTCTAATACAACGACTTATGTGTAGATTGTGTTGAGGATCCCAACTGTCTTTGAGTGTTTGTTTATAGTATTCTGTGTTTAGTATTTGTTCTATTGTATGTGTGTTAAGATCGTTCCAATCTGTGGGATATATAGAATATTTGTCATTGATTGCTTCTTTATTTTTAAAAGCACTATCATATAAAAAACAACAGGGCCATAGTGTACTGTCTGCTCCAATATAAATTTCATTGCCGTGATAATATTTGCAGTCAATTGTATTGACTATTTGCTGTGTTTGTTCTTGACTTTTGTTTTTGTCTTGTATAAACTCGTCAAGTTTTTTTACCACCGCTACTTTACTGTGTTGTTTAGCACCAGTTGTGGTAATAACTTGTTTTACTTTATTATTCTTTTTGCCAACTTGTGCAACCCAATCATAAAAGCTATTACGCATTCCTGTTCTAGTAGCAAACTTAAAACCTAATTGTTCTGCTAACTGTTTTGCTTCTTGAATCTCATGCTCGTTGTGATCAAAAACAATATAAATCCATGTGGCTTTACCGCCTGCATTACTGTATGCTTGCATATTGCGTTTGATAATTTTATAATTTGTATTGACTCTATAAACGTAATTTGTTTCTGTGCCGTCGATGCAAAAGTGTACATCGATACCTAGTGTGCCTAGTTCTCTCCACCAGTCAGCACTGTTGCGTCCTCCGTTTGTACTATACTGAACTTTAGCGCCATTGTCAACCAAATACTTTGTAATCGCCATACATTCAGGATTTACAATAGGATCACCTAGCACACCACAAAACTTAAATTTTATACCCTTAGGGTCAGGAAACCATGTTTGTATTTGCTCTAGTGTAAGATTAGTAGGCTTAACCAAATCTATATTTTGGGTTCTTGCACAGCCAGGACAAGCCGCATTACAATCACTGCTTATCTCTAGTTCAACTCTTTCAATCATTGAAACTGTGCTCCAAACGGATCAAACTCTGTGCCACACTTCATACTGCACACGCCCAGCTTGCCGTTTTTTACACCTTGTATACTCCAGCTTGATTCAATATCTTTTAATAGACTGCCATTGATTACAGTTTCGAGATCATGTTCAATTACATTAATACCTTCTTTGCCTCCAGCTCTGTCAATGAAGTCCCATACTTGTTCTACTCTATAGTCCTGGTGCCACCATTTATACATGCGTCCTGCTGTCCAACAACAAGGCATTAACAATCCTTCCGCTGTAATAAAAATATTACGTTGTTCAGCTACTTTGCATTTAATACTACAATTGTCATAGTATTCACGCATTGAACCATATGTTTTTTCTATTTCATTTTGTTTTTGTAGTGCAAGATTTTGATTACTTGATTGTTTTGGTTTTTCTATTAGTTGAGTTTCAGCACCTTTACGATTTTTAGCCTGATGTGCATCTTTTTGTACTTGTCCACTTGCTACAATAAACCTGCCGCTTTTCTTTTTTATAAATTTTTCACAACCCCACTGGTTAGCAAGTGCTTCTGCTTCTTCTACTTGATGTTCGTTATGCTGAAATATTAGGTAGTCCCAACGAGCCCTACCTCCAGCATTTATAAATGCTCGCATGTTGCGTTCTACATTATCCCAAACAACATTTTGTCTATACAGATGATTGGTGTCACGCAATCCATCTACACTAAAAATAACTGAACCTCTGCGTCCTATTATTTGTGCTAGACTTTCCCACCAGTCTGTACTTTTAGCACCTGCATTAGTATTCATGCTTAACCACATATCACTATTATGCTGTCTAAAATAATCAAATACTTCTAGTGTATCTTTAGCTACTATAGGATCACCCAAGTTGCCACACATATACATTGTATCGAGTTGTTTTATAAAGCTGGGTGTAAAGATACGTTGACAGTCGTGTAAACTTAGTTCAGCATTTGTAATGTGCTGATTGTCTGCGCCGCCGTTTTGATTTCTATCACACATAGGACAAGCGGCTTGGCACTTTTGCGTAATTTCCAAGTGTACTTGTTTTATTTCATTGTAATTGTACATAGTTAAACTTTTGTATTTTACTCATCAAATTAATTTGAGTCATATAATACTTTTCGCTAAAGTCAAACGCCCAACTCTCACCTGGTATTGTATCCATCCAAGTATAACTGTCAGGGTCTAGCTGTTTTATTTCTTTGCTTTCAGTTAACACTATATTATGCAAAGTAACATCAGTATTCATAAAATAACCATCCTCTGCGATTTGCTTGCTATATGCAAAACTCTGTGCCCAACTGTAATTGACTGCGTATAATATATCACATAGTATATTTTTATTTACTAGTTTAAAATAGTTTGCATCTTTGAGTAAGTCTTCTATTGTAATAATCTTGCCAAGATTTTCCATTACAATCTCTGTACCTTGTTCATTGATGCTGTATACTTTAACAAGGTGTGGATTAAGTTTGCACAATGATTGATAATGTTTTAGCCAAGTGTTGGGATTTGTAATTACCAATGATTTAAATTGTTTGATAATACTGGATTGGTTTAATTGAATTTTACTTTTGAATGTCTCCAATTATACTAGTCTTCCGCCAAATCCCCATTTACGTTCTCTACAAAACCAACAGTCGTTGCAGTGTTCTTCAAATGTATAAACATTATCTTCTTCACAGCTTCTGGTCAATGGAAATATATCTTCTAGTACACCCAATGTAATATAGTGTTCAGCAACACCTTTTTTATCCACATTAAAAAGTGGTCGAGTAGTATTATCTTTCTTTATTTTGGTTTTAGTTCTGTCCAAATCTTTTACACCATAACTACCCGGAGTCGCATGATCTCCATCAAAAAGTTCGGGTGCATCTTCTGGATCAGGGTTAGCAGTTAACCCAGCAAATCTCATTTGATATAAATGAGCTAAACTATCGAAATATTCTTCTTGGTCACTGATATAATTTTCAACAGTATCACTTCTAATCATTTTATACTGATGCTGTGCAAATTTAATACCTGTTAGTTCTTCAATTTTACGCAATACTTTATCAGCAAAGATTTGCTGAAAGGGTTTAGTTTGTGCAACTGCTGTAACAGGATGTATAGTAATGTCGGGTCTTTCTTCTGCAACATATTTTGCTAGCATATAAGCAACAATAGCACTGTCAGCACCGCCACTAATCTTAACACCTATATCTTTAACACTGTCTGGAAGATCAATTTCCCAATCGTCTTGTGAATTTTTGAATAACACTTACTTCTCCATTATTAATTTTATATATTTACCCGGTCCGACTTTACTTGGTAAATCACCATATTGTTCTACATACCATTCAATTACTGCTTGATACCACAATTGACTGTTGTGGTGTGCTTTTTTATTAAACTGTGCTATGTTGTTGTTTGATGCTTCCATAGTAGATAAAGCTCTTGCGGCTTCTGTTTGCATCTCACGTAATGATAACTTATCTATTATTTTTCTCCGATTAGCATAAATCTATTGTATAGCCAAGTTTCAATTTCTCCCTCATACAAAATTTCTTTCAGAGGATACTTAGCTTTTGCTTCATTTAAGCCATTTACACAGTTTACATGTTGTTCGTTGCTAAAGTAATCGTTTGTTTGTAAACATACTAACATACCGTCAGGTAAATTATGAAACCAATCTTCGTTCATATGCTCACAACTGGTGTTTATAACTATGTTTGGTTTTATATTTACATTTACCATGTTGTGTTGTTGGTTAGCAATTTGTACATTAAAACTCTTGTTCTCATCATATGTTATACTGCCACAGTCTTTCTCAACACTTTTAAACTGCCATTTGTTATGATATTGTTCATAATTAAAATCATCTGCAATCTCGATACACTGTTGATCTAATTCTAAATTATAATAATTTGTAACTTTAAAGTTGTTGAAAATATTTTTAGCTACAGTAGCATACCAACCTCCATAATGTGCAACTACACCTAAATATGTGTTTGGAAAAACTTCATTTAATTGTTCGACCATCCAACATTTACTTTTCATTTGTCCTCTACTAAAATGATCATTTAGATTAGCACTTTTTTGCCACTTTATACTCCAACTACTAATTTTTCTAATATAATCATCATCGACACAATGTGAAATATATCTCAAAACTTTTCGATGATTAACATATTCATATCCAGTATAGTGGCTTAATAGAATATTTAAAAACTCATCAGTTAAATCAATTCGACCTCTGTCAATTTCACTGCTTATTAGGTCTTTTATATTCCAAATGTTGCCATGTAACATTGCATTGTAAATTCTTGTATATATTTCAAGTTGTGGATGATTGATATAAGTCAAATATTCATCTATACCGTGCATCCAATGTAAATTTTCTTTATATTGTTTTCCTTCAATATGTGAACCTGTTTCATGAAGTTGCGTCATCAAATACCTCCTTTAGCCAATCAAAGTCGTTGATATTATTTAGAATATCTTTTTTATTTCTGTATTCGTATCCAAAATCAGCACCTTGTTTTGCTCCTAATATAGCATATTCACCAAACTGTTTATCTTTGCCTTTGGTTTGCCAAACTTTTAATCTGTACTCATTATCAGTATTATCTGAGTCAGGAATAGCTGAACTAGCTAGTTTTGTACATTCTCGAAAAGCACTACGCCATGCATTAAATGGATCCGTGTTAAACGCTGTAATATTACTTATCTGATATTTTGGTACAAAAGGACATCCTATTGTAGTTGTCATGTCTACACTCCAGTCCTGTGCTTCTAACATTGCTTTGCGTGGAAACAGTTTAGCGCCGCCATAGCCATATAATAAATCGTTAACTGGATTTTGACTACGCCATACATACACACATTCACTTTCATATACGCCGGGCCATTGTTCTTTGTTTGGGTTTGGTCTAAACTTAAAATTAAACTGTTCATCTATTATAGCATCAGCATCGATTACATAAAAGTTTTGTGTTTCGGCTATTTCAGCCGCGGCTTTGTGGGCATCGAATATGCCTTTAACACCTTGCACACGTTTAGCTAAGGGTGCAAATAATTTTAATAGTTCAAAGTTATCATCAGCATATGGCTCATGATAGCTAATCTGAACAACATCTAACATTCAGTTCTCCGTAAGTTTATTGTACATGATATCTATAATTTGTCAATCATTCATATATAAAAGGATCTTTTTTACGTAGTTCCTCTAAACGTTTTTTTATTCTTTGTTTTTCTTTATATCTATAATATGGGTATAGTAAAAAATATTTTATTCTGCCAAACATACTTCTACTCCGTACTGTGAACTCCAACGCTGTGCATCTTCTCTAGTATTTACTAGTGGTTCACCTTTGATGTTTAAGCTGGTGTTAAGCAACATGGGACAACCTGTTAGTTCATACCAACACTCTAACAGTTTTCTGAATCCTGTATTATCGTCTTTAGATACTGTCTGAACTCTGCTTGTGTCATCGTAGTGGACGATTGCTGGAAACGAAGTAGGATCTTTACACGTTGCTGTGTATTGCATATACGGACCTGTGAAGCCGTCGAAATAATCTGACGCATGTTCTTCAAGGATTGCTGGCGCAAATGGTCTAAATGACTCTCGTTGTTTAATGCTGTTAACAAGCGACTTGACATTATCTCCGCGGGGATCAGCAAGAATACTACGGTTGCCAAGAGCCCGAGGACCAAACTCAGCCCTACCAGCCGCAACGGCAGTAATTTTGTTGGTTTGTAGTTCGTGTATAACTTTTTCAACTGGATATTCTCCTTGTATATTGTGTCCCAAATATGGTCCGGGCCACTCTATGTGTTCGCTTTTGTGAGCAAGCACACAACCAATTGCACTGCCGGCATCACCAGGATTAGGCATGATCCATACGTTATCAAAATGTGTATGTGCAATTGGATTTGCAACACAGTTTAATACACAACCTCCTGTGAGTACCAGATTCTTTTTACGACCATTGGTGAGGTACGCTGTGTGTCTTATTAGTCCTAAAAATATTTCTTCGTATATACGCTGTACAGCGGCGGCTATATCTGCATAGTCTTGTACACTGTTTAGTAAAGGTCGCCAATTCATACAACCTCTGTGACAGTTGCGTAAAAACACAGTTTTACCGTCCTGCATTGTGGGCATCTTTAATATAAAATCATCTTTAATTAGTTTATAATGTTTATCAGGATCTCCCACAGCCGCCATACCCATGAGTATGTATTCATGTTCCTGTGGCTTTAAGCCTATACGCTGTGTCATGCCACTGTACCATATGCCTATGCTGTTAGGATAACTTTGACTCCATAGTTTTTTTAATTGATTACCTTCACCTGTCCATATGCTAATTGTTTCCCACTCACCTATACTGTCTATGCACAGTATTACGGCATCATCGAACGGACTGGTAAAGTAGCCTCCAGCCGCATGGCTGTGGTGATGTGTTGTTGTGCGTATGCGTGGCGGGTTTTTATACAGTTCACCGAGAACACTTCTTGGAGAAGGTTTAGTTAGTAGGTTGTACTGTTTAGCATATAACTGTCTTGTTTTCTTTAACCAGGGTCTTTCATAAAAGAAAATTTCATCAGGCATACCATGATATAGTGCATCAATTAATATACCACGATTAAGATTCTTGTCATTTTTTATTCTACTATATCGTTCTGCATGTGAGGCAAACATCAGTTGCTTGTTATCAAACACTGCTAAACTAGCATCATGTGCCATACCTGACCAACCCCATGTAATCATTTATTCTTCTTTTCCATATATCGTTGTACAACTGGCATTAACTGTTGATGTGTGTCATCAAACCATTTAGATACATGATAATCTACACGGCTAGGCGTTTGAATCTTTTTATCAACAGTATCCATCCATACAACATAATCAGGGTCTATTTGATCTATACTTGATTGTAGTTTACATCTTTTATCAACTACTACTGTCTTCTCTGTGCTAGCAATGCCATCTATGTATGCACGTAGGTCACCATCATAACTATCTTTGTTTACATATACTGCACCTATAAGTTCAGCAAATGGTTTTGCTAGTGTTGTTTTACCTGATCCTTCTTCGCCACAAATTAATATAATCATATTGTAAAAACGTTGTTTGGATTTGCATTGTCTATCAATTCCTGTGTACGTTCCGTTTTTAAACCAGTCATTTGTAATACTGCTCTAGGATGACTACTTGCATTAGCTGTACAATGAGGGACATTACTCCAGTCAAATATGTGTACGTCACCTGCTTTCCATTTATCATACATACAATTACCATACATATAAAAATGTCCTGGTGTCCAATCATCTAACATGATTGTAATACGCACAATACGCTCTGGATCGTCTGGACATCTATCCCACAGTTTATCAATGTGCATATTAAACATTTGTCCTGTCATCTGTATATGTGCTTGCCATTTAACTAAACTGACCCCATCACTTGTAAGTTTAAAGTAGTCCATCATTTTATACAGTGTAGGATAGTCTGACCAATTTGAAAAACTATTTTTATTAGTCAACATTAGACCTTTTGGATCACCACCGGCTTGTTGAATATCATATTCTTCTTGTGACAGCATTTCTGGATCTTTTTTCTTTTGTGCAAAATGTTTACGTGTTGCCCAATTTACAGGATGTGTTGCTTCTACAAGTCTGTCACGTTCTTCTTTCCAGTCGCCTTCGAATCTGCCTATTATATCAAACCAATCACCAGGCTGGTCTTGTATTGTATTATCAAAATGATATTCACTGTGTGCTACAGTCCAGTCCCAACTACTAGGATAATCATCAGGATTAGCTAGTGTTTTATTCCAATTGGTTTGATGTTTCATTTATATAGTATCCTTTTCTATATGAGGTACACTGCCATCAATCATATGTCCTACATCGTTTCTACGTCTATCTAGCCAACTATGCTCTACACTGTGTACATACTTTGCATTTGGATCTTTGTTAAGTATGTAGTGCAAACGTTCATTGGTATAATCTACAGGAATATCTAGTACGCTGTTAAGACTTTTGACATACTGATGTCTAAACATGTAAAGCAATTCAACACTTAAAAACGTATGTCGATACTCAATAATATCTTCGATCTTATTTAAGTAGTTATGCAAACTCTCAACACCACGCTTGCGTAATTGGTTTTGTGCAGTAATGTTTTGGTCTCTGCCAATAATGCCAACTTGCAAATTACCTTTTTCATTAAGCCTACGCAATACTTCTTTATAGTTAGGATACTTTGTATGTCTTACGCCGTCTTTGTCTTTATCAACATAAGGACCGCTAACACTTAGCACATAGTTCTCATGCTCTGTCCAGTTATATTTGTCAATGTTTTCAGGTGTATTCCAAATATCTTTGAACGGGGCATTGTCGTGATTAATCCAGTACTCACGCAGTAGTTGGTCCCAGCCATGCACATTACTGTGCATGGATAAGACTTTACTAAACACATGATTACCAGTACCTTGCGGGCCACTGATTACTAAAATGTTTGCCATTACTTTACTAACTCTGATTTGTATACTGCTTTGATACCAAATGCTTTAGTATTAAATTGTACTAATGTTTTTAATGAATCAGATGTAACAAATGTCATTAATGTGTCAACTTGTGCATTACCTGCATCACCAAGCATCCACTCGTACTTGCCAACTTTCTTTTGAATCTTTTTAATTGACTCAGGATTGTTTGCTACTTTTTCTAAAACAGCAATAAGTTTTGCTTTGTTTGGATTGTCTTTGTTAACCCAGATTGCTTTTTGTAAACCATCGCGAAATGATTTTGCAAGTTTATACGCATCATATAAATCGCTACTTGGCTCTTCACCATACATATCTACAAACTGTTGTTCCATTTGAATACCTGGATAGTTTGGATCATCTGCGTGTGTACCGTCTGACTGTAGAATACCATGATGGAACCAAAGACGTGCATCACCTTTGTCGATCACTGGCTGTACATGCTTTTTGAAACTTGCAGGATTTTCTCTAGTACCATGTAGTTCTCCACGCTTAAATGCTAAACGTCTTTCATTACCTTTCATACCTTTAATCCAGTTTACTTTTTCTTTAAAGCAAGCAATATATGCTTCTGTACTTGGTAAGTTACCACACTTTAGTAATGTCATTGCAATTCCCTCAGGAATTTTTCCGCCACCACCACTAAACGAAGTAGGTGTATCACCGTATGGATCGTGGTCTCCGAATACTGCGGTAATAATATTTAGATTCATAAGACCGATACTATCGTAATCTTTATAGTTGTAGTCAACTTTTTCGTTAAGAAAACTTATACCGTTTCCTCCGTTACTGACCATAAGTGTTTTATCATCAAATCTAAATTCATTATGAAATTTGTTAAAGCCTGGAATATCTCTTGCACCTTTAATATGCTTGAGAATAATCTTCTCTCCATCTAAATATTTTTCCATCTCTGTGGCAACAATTTGTGCCCATTGACTTGTTCCACCACCTGGCTTTTGTGGAACAATCATTGTATAATCAGCCAGTGCTGATGTTGTAAATCCTAGTAATGCTACTAGTGTTAGTAAACTTTTATGCATAGTCTATCCTTCCTTTTCTAAATATGCTGTATAAAAATACACCAATGGTAATTACTATTAGTGTCATGAATATTGGTCTGGTGATCAATGTGTCTAGAGTATATAACCCTGTTATCTGTAGTGTTAGTCCTTCAACTTTTTCTGCTAAGATATATCCTATTAAACATGCAGGTCGACTAAATTTAAAATGTCGCATAGTAAATCCTATACAAGAAAATATTGCTAACATTGCTAAGTCTTCCCAGCCACCAGTGTATTGCATTGAAGTAAAAATTATCAATGCTAATAGTACTGGAAAATAATATTTGTATGGCACTGCGGCTAGTTTACTAATTGGTTTAATTAGTAACATACAAATTAATGCAACAATTACAGTTGCTCCTAAAAAGCCAAATGTCATGGCTGTGAACAACTGAGTATCATCTGCTATATCAGGTGTACCTAGTTCAATATTCAGATACATAAACAAACTCATAAGTATGGCGGCAAATTTTGCTCCGGGTATTCCAAATATAACAGTAGTAATCATGCTTGTTGCTTTTTGTGCATTGTTTGCACCTTCTGGTCCTATAACACCTTTGATGTTACCGTTACCAAATTTCTCTTTTGGATTAGCGGCTACTGCTTGACCATATGCCATCCAGTCTGCCATTTGTCCTCCAAGTCCTGGAAGTAACCCAATAAATGCACCAATGAATCCTCTACGCAATGCAAGCCATCTATTATCCCAACTTGCTTTTATTCCTGCCCATAGTTCTCCTTTACGAATTTGACTATCAGCAGTACTATGTTTTAAAAACAAACCTCTTGTAAGTTCTGGTATAGCAAACAAACCTGCGGCAACTGCCATAATCTGTATGCCATCTTCTAAATAAAACCATCCCATTGTCATTCTCGGTTCATTGTTATCTGGATTAACACCCACCATTCCTATTAGTATTCCGAATGCAATAGCCAATATACTACGTAGCCAATATTGATTACTTAAAAATCCTACAGTTGCTAGTGCAAGTAATGTAAACGCCCACAGTTCTGGAATACCAAATATGTATATTAGGTTAGTGTACCACGGAAGTAATAAAAATACTAAACAACCCCATAGCAATCCATTTACTGTACTAGTTGTAACTGCGGCACTAATAGCATATCCTGCTCTGCCTTTTTGTGCAAGAGGAAATCCGTCTACCATAGTAGCCGCGGCACTATTTGCACCAGGAATACCTAATAGGATTGCAGTAAAACTATCTCCAGTTGTACTTGCGGCTACTACAGCCATTATAAAAATAACACCCAAATAAGGGTCATATGCAAAGTAACTAATAAATCCAAATAGTGCAATTAATCCTGTGCTTGCTCCTGCACTAGGAATAATTCCTATTATTAATCCATATAATATACCTGCAAATAATATTGCAATAGATTCTAGCATTATAATCTCTCCATAGCGAATCCACAGCCGAGTAGACTGCGTAATAAAAAATTTAATGAAAATTTATTACTGAACTTCTGCTATAGAGCGTTAGTAATAATGTATATCTATTTAGTACGCCAAACAAAGTACAATCTATTTTTATGTGTATCAGTTCTGAGATCTAAAATATCAACATTAAGTTGATCTGCACAGTTTACAATAAAATTAGCGTCCCAAGGATAAAAACTAATCCAAGTTGATTCATCTTTGTCATGCGGTAGTCCAGGGTTTGCTCTAAAGAACATTACTGCACCCGGATTACACAAACTGACTGCATGCTCTAATTCAGCAAATATTTTATCAGTACTACCAAAGTTAATTGAACCTAGTGCTAGTGTAGCGTCAAACTTTTCTTTAGGATGATAGTCCAATAGTTTAACTTGATAGTCAGATTTTTTATTGTAAGGATCTATTCCCACAAGATTGTGAATTTTGCCTTTAAATTCGTGATATCCGCAACCAATGTCAAGCACACGTCTTGGGTTGAGATTGTTTACTTCATCTATTAGTGTAAGTCCACTATACTTGAACTTTTTCATATGGCCCTGCCACACTTCGCCAAAATAACGAGCAAGTACTTTATCGTCTATTCTGTCTACTAGTTCACCTATATTATGATAATCCACATCTTCTAGCTCAACATCAAACGTACCTTGTATTGCTTGTCTGAGAGTGTCAGGGTTGCGTAACAATTGAGGACTGGTATGTATAACTTGTTCAAGTTTGTGTAAAATTTTATGATTCATACGGTTTATACTCTGTTAAAAACACGTCATTGTGTTTATTATGTTGTACCCATTGTAACATATGTTCTTGGGCAAAGTCAAGTATTAATTTGTTCTGTTGTGCAATTTGTTTTCGCATGCCAGCTTCATCAACATACCAATCATAGTTGGGATATGTAATATCGAACCCGCCTGCTTTAAGCCACCAATCTAAGCTCGCATCATTTGGTCTGTACACCAGTTTAATAGTTGCAGTGGGATATTGATTGATAATCTGATCAAAGTAGTAGGGCCACTCATGGCTCATTAGTAATTTAATACCTGTGCTATTAAATGGTGCTAGTAAGTTTTCTATATTAAGATCAACAGGAAACTCCATTCCGGTACCAAAGTAACTCTCTTTGTGTCCACTAAATTCGTTATGCTCATAAACTCTGTGTGGTGCTCTGTCACTGGTATCATACCGGGGATCTTGTTTTATTTCTCTGGCAATGCCACTCCATTTACTGCCAGGCACGCCAGTAAAAAATATCAAATCTGTATCGTTCATATTAGCTCTTTCTAGATGTCCAAATTATAATTGCACGTTTTCCGTCTAGTCCGTGATTAAAATAGTTATCACTACAATGATATTTAAATCTGTCTGCGGCAAAACAACTGCCTTTCTTCCATTTGAATGTAGTTTCTACAGTCAGATATTGTAGTACATTAAAGCCTGTAAATGGTTTAAAATCTTTTTCCCATGTATCTTCGTCAACTGCTGGATTCTCATATGGATCAATTCCTAATTTTTCCGCCATCTCAACTGGATTCTTATATGGGCTACGTTCATTGAATACATATGTCTTGCTGTTATAATCCTCAAATGGAATAATTAGTGTCCAGGCTGGATCTGGTGCTATTTCTAAACTTGCTTGTTCAGCATCATTGTGTACTCCGTATGGAAATTTACTATCTAATACATGTATATGACTTGCCATAATATCATCACCAAAATGTGCTTGTAATTTTGGTTGCATAATTTCTACTAGATGGCTCCAAGCAGGGTTGTTGTAAAAGTCACTAAAAATATTATAGTGTGCTACTGTAGGCACATGCTCTGGTGCACTAGTATCATGTACATAATGTATATGCTCACTTTTACTTGCTTGGTCAAATATGTCCAATTCTGCATCACTTAAAAAGTTGTCAACAATCTTACTGTCAAATCTTTTATCTTTAATATACTCGTCGGTTAGGAATCTTTCTCTGTATTCCTCATTTGATATTTTAGCTCCTAGCATGTCTTTCCTTTACTCGATTAGATCTGTTTTAACTATTCCTAAGTTATTTCTTGCTTCTATATTTCCCTCTTGCCCCAAATTAAAACAGTTGCTCTTTAACCATTGATAATCAATAGCACCAATAGCAATTGGAGAAACAAGAGGGTCGTCTGTTGGAAAATGATTATAACTATCAATCCAAGGTTTTATAAAATCTTTAGTCAGCATACTTTGATGAGGACGTATTTCAAAGCCACCTTTAGAAGTATTAAACGTGTTTGTTACGTCCCAATTACGAGGGTCATCATAATCAAACCAGGCTTTTTCATAGTCTTTGCCTAGTATGTTTTTTAAATCATATACATTATATTTAGGATCACTACTGTACAATTCATCAGTTGCTATTGTTTGCTGAGCCAAATCAGCATAATTATAATCTATTCTTCCAGCATCAGTAACTCCGTCAGCTTGTTTTGAATTCCAATCTAAATTAGGAAACCAACAATCTTCAATATTTTCACTAGTAAGATAAGCATTAGCAAGTTCAAAAACCCTCTTACTTACTATGCATATATTTTCCAAATGATGAACATATGCATTTACTTCATGTAGTAGAGGTTCTATAACAGTATTAAAATATACATATTCTTCACCAATGGTTCGTTTAAGTGACGGTTTTATTGATTTCATATACAACCAACCAGCCGCATGTAAATCAGGATGATCATATTTTAAGGTACGTTGTTCTTGTTCACTCAGACCAAGTTGATCTGTACAATGAGTTAAGCAAAATGTAGTAAAACCCCTATGAACCCTATTGCAATCTTCTGTCCATGAATTTATACTAAGATGGCCACTGTTCCATTTTTCGCCAGTCGCTTGTTCAAGTTGTAAAATAGCATGATTAACACGATCTACACACTCTGCTCTTTGGTCTACTGTTCTGTCGTATTGTTCTTTTATAGCAATGTCAATGTCAGGGCCTGTTTTAGTAAAACATGCATTAGGCATTTTGTCTTTTCTAGGTCCTACTTTTTTATTGTTTTGTTTAAATACAAACTTCCAAAAGTCCATAAAGAGATTATCACGGAGAACAATCTCTCCGTCTACTCCGTTGTTTAAACTGAATATTACTTTGGCTGGCATGTTATTACTTATACTCCTTCTTTTTGCGGATCAAAGTAGTTAATGTTTCCACTAAATGTGTATTCAATACTAGGAAAAGACATATCTTCTCTTTTAACTTCAATCTTAGCAATATCATTATCATCAGTGAGCGTTCTATGTTCAAAATAATGAGTAATAGTTATAGTACACTGTCCGTTATCTGACACTTGTGCTTTGCAGTTGCCATAGTATGGTGCTGTTACAAATGTTCCAAACTCTTCAAAGTCTACATCTGGATTAATGTCTACTTCAAATTTAAAGCCGCCCATGGTTTCCCACATTACCCAAATGTACGGAATATATTCATTTGCTAAGTCAGCACTAAATTTTTCTTGTACACTATCGCCAGTCCAATAATTAAAGTTGTGCTTTTCTTGTTCAATTCGTTCAACAAACTGTTTAGGATTATTCCATTCAATACTATAACTATTTTCCAAACTGGGTCTGTACTGTGTGTTAATAACTGTACCATCGGCTTGTGTTATACTCATGTTTAGCCATATATTTGTTAGCTTTAATCTAATGTAACGATGTACCATGGTATTTTCATAATCGTCTGTATACCATTTACCCAAGAAGTTCATATCGCTAGGTCCTTCTTTCCATGTAATTTTATACTTACGCCAATTTAATTGCATATCACTAAACGGCGCATCTCCACATGTATACCCTGGTGAGATAGCATACATATCTTTACGAACGTTATACAACAATTCTAAACTGTGTAAAAATTCTTCTTTACCCTCGGTGGGAAATCCAACTATCCAGTTGCAGTGATTAGTCATGCCTGCAATGCGACCGTCACGCAAGTTATTTTCTATTTCCCATATTTTTACTTTTTTCTGCATATCGTCAAGAACTTTTTGGCTTCCACTTTCAACACCAAAACTAAGAACAGTACACCCACTTTGGTGTATCTTTTTAAATAAATCTAAGTCCATGCGACCATCATTACGTGCATAACTATTCCAACGAATATCTAGGCCTTCGTCAATGATAGCGTGAACCAAGTTTTTAAATTCTGTGTACGCACCATTGGCTAAACTATCTACAAACCAAAATCTTCGAATCCCATACTTACTGATCTGGTATTTCATTTCTTCAATAACACGATTTGCTTTTTGATATCTAAATTTCCAAAAATGTGTTTCAGCACAAAAACTACATTTAGCAACACACCCACGTGAAGTCTCAATACTAGCACCGTCTGGATGGTCATAACGACTTAGATCAAAATCGTCATAGTCTGGAAATGGTAAGCTATCTAAATCTAATCTACTTTTAAATCCTCCCATAACATAAGGGTCGTGTTGTTTAGGAAATTCGTGTAAATTTTCTAATAGTGTTAACAGTTCTTGTTCACCTTCACCTTGTATTACAAAATCGATCGTACCAATGTCAAAGTTCATCTCGTCTTGCATTTTAGATAAAAACCAACTATTGAATGCTTCAGGGCCACCCACTGCAATACGTGCTTCCGGACGTTTCTTTTTTACTTGCTCAATCATGTACATACTAGCTTCTAAACTACTTTGATAAACACTAAATCCTATTATATCACAGTCTGTTGCTACTATTTTTTCTACATGATCATCTAGTATAGGTAAAATAGTTGGATGAACTTGCTCTTGATATTGAGGTCTTTCCCAACTGAAGAAATATATACTGTTCCACCAATCTTTACCTTGATTATTTTTAACAAAATGATAGCAATCAATATTGGTATCAAATACCTGTACAGCATATCCATAGTGTCTAAGTAACCCAGTTAGTCTAGCACTACTATACGGAGGAAACATTACACCCCAACTTGGAGGAGTTACTAGTGTAACTGTTTTGCCTCCTGTGCGTTTAGGAGTTAGTTCACTCCAGTAGGCATATGTTCTATGTTCTGGATGTTGTATATAGTATTGATCATTGAAGTGCTCTACAAACTTAGGGTCTTGTACATCTAATGCATTTTTCCCCAAATGGCTATTGTCATGCCTAATCATAGTCTTAATGACTTGATCTCTATCGCCACTGTCAAACGGATTTATACTGTCGTCGGTAGCCATTCTGAACAAAGCCTTTCTAACTCGGGATGGACTAGTCCAATATCTTGCTTTCTAATACGATCATACATTTCTGTTCGTTTAGCTAAACGTATTCTGTTTTTATTAATGTCTTCTGGATCAAAATCTAATCTCAACTTTGATATAATATGATCTAGTCTAGATATACTGTGCAACCGAGTAGGAACATACTTGTGCATTGCTTCTTCTAACTCATTTGCAATTTTTAATCTCATATCCTTGGGTAACAAATCAAATCTTTGGTCTTCTGGATAGTTGACCACATTAAAAATTAAATTGTTTTGTGCTCCATTTTCATACCAGTATTTAATTATGTTAACCAAATCAAAAATATTATAAATCTGTGCAGTAGCTAATAAATTAAGGCCAATATTATCAGCTTTGTTATATTGCTTGTATGCGGCGTCTAATTCATTCCAGTCTGCTCCGTATCTGATGTAATCATTGGTATATCCAATTCCACACATTGAAAACTGTATAAAAACTTCGTTAAATTTACTCAGCATCTTTATTACTTTACCTTTAGTACGACTACCATTGGTTGTAATATCAAGTGCAACATGTGTGTTATCTGATTCAACACACCACTTTAATAGTTTGATAACACCGGGCATAAACAGCGGCTCACCGCCAGCAAGTTTTAGTACATCCATATTTTTAACAGATTCTTTTACACTTTCAAAAGCAATAGGATCATCTAACCATTCGTCAACATCAATTGGCTTATCCCAAGTTATATCTTGTGTTTCTGGATGTGCTCTGTTTTCTTCGTCAATGGTTGTACTAACTGCACCCCAACACATCCTACAGCCAAAATTACACATTCTTCCAGGACGCAAATCGCTCCAAGTTGGAAATTGTACATCGATATCTAATTCAAAATCATCTCCAAGATATTCTAGAAAGCGTTCATTTTGACTCACTCTGTCACTGCCAGCACCTCCGTCTTTGTCTTGTGCGTAACATATATAACAACGTTCTTCTTGAATGCCTTTAAGCATATTTGTTCTAATACGTTTATATTCATCACCTCTAAAAATTTCTAGCAGATCTTTACCCGCAACGTTTTCTTCAATTGGATTACCCCAATCGGCGATACAACATAAGTTAGCACTGCCTGTAGTCGTCACATAGCTGTGATTAAATGGCATAATGCAAAATGCTGGATTATTTTTTACCTGCTTTCGCAAGTTTAACTCTAGATCTTCTGGCACTTTTTTCATTTGTTTCCTTTAACAACTCTGCAATTTCTGGTAATGTATATCTCCAGTCTTCTTTGCGTTGTTTGTCGTACTTGTCAGCTTCAATAAACCATTTCTTCCATATTTCTGGATCATGCTCTTTCGCGAACATGTGATCTAGTACAGCTTGTAATCTCTGACAGATCGTATGTGTATCTGCTAGATCTTTTCGATCACTATACTTTTCTTTCATCATATCCATAAATTGGTTGTAGCGTTTTGCTATTGAATCTTTTGCATCTTCAGGAAGATTTTGAACGTTAAGATGCGGTGGCCCATACAAGTTATGTATAACCATCCTCTTATCAATCTTCTTCCAATCTTGTTCTCTCATCCACCATATCATATCTAACACATGTAGTACATTCATAGTACTCAATGTTAGTGTAAAGGCGGCAGATAGATTACTAAAGTCTTTTTCTTTTTCAATACGATTTAGATTTTTCTGAACCACTTTCCATCTACCTGGGTTACGTATATATTCAAAGTGTTCATATATTCCATCAATACTCATTCCTAGCCCAACACTTTTAAAATGTCTCCATTGTTTAAACACTGAACCAGGTATGCCTGCCATATTTGTATTGTAGTCTAAATCAATATTTTTTGCAATATCTAAATCAATACAAACCTGTAATAATTTGCGATGTTTAATATTAATAGTTGGTTCGCCACCAGTAAAATAAAATCTATCAATATTAGGAAGATCTGTTATAATCTTAGACCACATTGTATTTTCTTCTGTTTCGTGCCAATCAAATACACCTGGCACAGTAAATGTTCCATCTTCTAATTTTATAATTTCTACGTTGTCGTGTCCTCTAACATCAAACTTGTGATCTTCGTGTGTATTGTACCAATCTTCATACCATAAATTACTGTCAGTGGGCCCACAACTACGACATTTGAGATTACACTTGTTACCAAATCTTAGATCGTAATACGTAATAGGAAAGTCTTCGTCATTAATACTACCGTCTGGTTGTGTATGGGTTAATGCTTTGCTCCAAACATCTGGGTATTTGAGTTTACTCCAGTCACGCTTTGATCCAATTCCGTTATTTTCTTCGTTGGTGCATAGTTTACAAATTTCTGGATCTATACCCTGCATCATTTTCATGCGGATATCTTTCCATCCAGGAGCATTTCTCATAGTACCGAGATCAACATCAGTTGTAATAACGTTATTGTCGTCATCAAACAAACTTCCAAATGGATATTCAGCATGATCATCTATCATCTGACAACACATGCGAAGACTGCCATCAGCATTTGTACTCACATGATTCCAAGGTAGTGTACAGAAAACTTTGTGTGTAGGACTATCTTTTAATTTCCACTCATTATATTTTTTTTCTAATTCTGATTTTGATAGATTGAGATTCTTCATAGTCCATTTTTCGACTATTTCATCATTCCATTTACGATTTTCTATCCACAATGCAA
>Ga0181410_1000112_pt1 | contig 32855 bp, 35 predicted proteins | sample 33SPOviralmetaG_FD_130112 | JGI IMG/M metagenome (GOLD analysis project Ga0181410, IMG submission 130112) | Marine viral communities from the oligotrophic San Pedro Time Series (SPOT) site, San Pedro Channel, CA, USA - 33 SPOT_SRF_2012-06-20 | ecosystem: Environmental > Aquatic > Marine > Strait...
AGAACGTCCGCTAGGTGATGCAGAGATGGCAGCAGTGAATACACACGGCTTGTTTAATCTAAACGATTTCCTTCCTAAAAAGCCAGACGAAGTGGCTGTTAAAGTTCTTACAGAAATGTTTGAAGCAAGTGTAGACGGTGAAGCATACGATGCAGAACGTTGGAGCAATTACTTCCGTCCTGCAGGTATGCAAGCACGTACTGGTGATCCACAAAATAGAACACCAGCAGCAGCACCAGCAGCAGCACCAGCAGCACCAGCAGCAACTGATACAGGATGGCAAGATCCTGCTCCAGCAGCAGAAGCAGCACCACAACCTGCTCCAGCAGCAGAAGCAGCACCTGCAGAAGAAAACGCAGGCGGTGCGCAAGACATTCTTGCAATGATCAGAGCACGTCAAGGTTAATAATAGAAAGGGCTTCGGCCCTTTCATTCGTTTTTTAGAATAGGAGATAATATGGCTACTAAAGCATTCGATCCTTCAAAGTTTCGAAACAGTTTAACTAAATCAATTAAGGGTATGAGCGCAGGCTTTAACGATCCACAAGACTGGATTAGTACAGGTAACTTTGCACTTAATTATCTACTAAGTGGCGACTTTCAAAAAGGTATTCCGCTTGGTAAAGTATCAGTATTTGCCGGAGAGTCCGGTGCTGGTAAATCATATATTGTAAGCGGCAACATTGTCAAGGCAGCACAAGAACAAGGTATTTTTGTTGTTCTTATTGATAGCGAAAATGCACTTGACGAAAGTTGGTTACAAGCACTTGGCGTCGAAACAACTGACGACAAAATTCTTAAACTTAATATGGCAATGATTGACGATGTTGCTAAAACTATTAGTACATTTATGGATGACTATCGTTCAATGAACGAAGAAGACCGTCCTAAGGTATTGTTTGTAGTTGATTCGCTCGGTATGCTTATGTCACCAACTGAGGTTACTCAGTTTGAAGCAGGTGATATGAAAGGCGACTTTGGTCGTAAAGCAAAAGCACTGAAAGCCCTTGTAACTAACTGTGTTAATATGTTTGGCAGTTACAATGTAGGTATGTGCGTTACTAACCACACATATGCATCGCAGGATATGTTTGACCCAGATGATAAGATCTCAGGTGGTTCAGGCTTTGTGTATGCTTCTTCGATGGTGGTTGCTATGAAGAAACTAAAACTTAAAGTAGATGCCGAAGGTAATAAAACATCACAAGTACACGGTATTAGAGCAGCGTGTAAAGTAATGAAAACACGTTACGCTAAACCCTTTGAAGGTGTACAAGTTGAGATTCCATACGAAACAGGTATGAATCCATATTCAGGTATGTTTGATTTATTAGAAGGAAAAGGCTTACTTGAAAAACAAGGTAATCGTTACAAGTATATTGATAGTAACGGAGAAGAAACACTAGAATATCGTAAGAAATGGACAGGTGAACTACTCGAGATGGTCATGGCCGATTTACCGGCAAAAGAAGAACAAATGGTAAATATCGCTAACGCAACCGAAGAAGTTGTGGATCATAACGAGGAGCCGATCTTAGATGAATGAAGAATTTGTGGCGGATTTGTGGATGCTTTTTAAAGAGTATTTTGATAAAAAGCATATTGAAATGGCAGCTGAAAAATATGTCGACACATTAATAGATTATGGTTTAGCAGATGATCAATTACAAGAAATGTTAGGAACTGACAAACACTTAGATTATGCTATTCAATATTATTTAGAAATGGATCATAGTGACATTGACGATGATGATGAATGGGATGAGTAATGGGTTGGTACAGTCGTGTAAGTCGAAATGTAAATGAAATACCTGCAGCGATTCAGCATTTTGAATCTGAACTTATAGAAGCTAAAAAAGAGTGTAAGTTTGTAGGTAATGTTGAAAAACAAGCATCGTTAATGCCAGGTATTGTTGAACATAGATTTAATCAGTTGCAAGAAATTGAAGCCATACTAGAATATTTAAACATAGAGCTACGTAGATTACGTAGCTCGTTTTTCCGAAAGTATTTAGAAAACTATCAAAGAGCATTAAGTAGTCGTGATGTTGAAAAATATGTCGATGGCGAAGCTGATGTTGTTGACTATGAGAAAATTATTAACGATTTTGCACTAATGCGAAACAAATGGTTAGGTGTACTTAAAGCACTTGATCAAAAACAGTGGCAAATTACTAACGTTGTAAAACTCAGAGTTGCAGGAATGGAAGACGCAACTTTGTAAATAGAGTATGACCCTAACAGTTATACTTCCAGCCGCAGGCAAAGGTACTAGATTAAACTTACCTTATCCTAAAGAAATATTAAGACTAGATAAAAATCAAGCACTTATAGATTATAGTTTTGACTGGTTCAAAGACTATGATAGAAACAGTGTTGATTTTGTTGTAGTAATAAATGAATACAAAACCGAAATAGTAGAATATTTGTCAAAGTACAAACACAAATATAATATTGCTTTCGTATATCAAAATCCTAAAGAATTAGAATACACTGGTGCGATAAAAAGTGCATTTAGTTGGTTTGGAGAAGATAATGTTGTATTATTGCCTGATACTATTTTAAAATTAAAAGGCACTGAAGATTTATATACACAAGTCAAAGACAAATTAAATAACAATGAATTTGTATTCTTTTACAAAAAAGAAAAAGATCCATTGATGTTATCTACAAAAGGTGCATTACAAATGGAGAATAATATTGTAAAATATTATGAAGACAAACCTCAAACTGACTTTACAAAATTTAATGCATATTGGTGTAGCTTTGCATTTAGAGCTAGTTCGTTTATGCCTGCAATAGAATATATGGAAAAAAGCACACTAAAACAAAAGTTTAGTCCTAAACAAATGACAGCTACTCCGTTTTATAATTCAGAAGGTATCGAAGTTAATGACTATATAGACTTAGGTACGTGGAATGAAATACGTAGATTGTTAGCAGAATATCAGGAAGAATAATGTATTTTTATGTTGGTGATAAAGAACACAATAGATATAGTTTTAGATCAAGAGGAACTTTATTACTTGAAAATATGGATAGTAATAATAATGGGCTTATTACAGATATAAATCAAATACAACATAATGACAATAGATTATTTGTATTTGGTAAAAAATTTACAAATGAAATATTAGATGTATTGATAGAAAAAAATGCAAAATTTATTTGTGATATATCTGACTATAAATTTTATAAACAAGATGTAATAAATTTATATACAAAGGCTGCAAAGTATTGTAAGTTTTTTGTTGCTACTTGTGAATATCTAGCAAAAGATGTAGAAAGATTATTTAAAAACAAATGTTATGTTATAGCAGACTTAACAGAAAGAAAACAAAGCAAGCCAACAAAAAAAGTGTTTACAAAAACCGACATTGTAAAACTTGTATGTTATGGAGCAAGAAAAAATATTCATAAAGTAAACTTTGATATGATACTTGCTAATATGAAAACTATACATCCAAACGTACATATAGATGTTGTTACAAATAAAAATATAGACGATCCAAGTTGGTGGACAGATTGGAGTTATGAAACACAAGAAGAAATGGTCAATAATAGCGATGCTATTTTGTTGCCAATTTTTTACAAAGACAAAATAGAAAAATTTGTAAAAGGTAAAGGAAACAACAGACCAATTGATGCACTACAGCAAGGAAAGTTTGTTATCACACAAAGTTACATACCAAGTTATGTTGACTTGCAAGATTACATTTGGACAGGTAATTTAACAGCAGGATTTCAATACTTTGTACATAATCCAGAAGAAGTTTATCAAAAAGTTTTAATGGGCCAAGACCATATTACTAAGTACTATACACCAATTAAAGTAGTAGATAAATGGCTTGAGCTAGAAAGAATTATTAATGAAAAAAGTTCATAATTATTATTTGCCAGATACAGATATACACTTTGAAAAAATGATAAACAAGCGTATTAGTCAAGGCGGGCCTCCTGAATATCAAGATGATGTTAGAAACGCAGCATACAAATATGTTAAAGAATTTAATACAGCAATTGATGTTGGTGCAAATGTAGGATTATGGACTGTTCCTCTGTCAAAGAAATTTAACAAAGTAATTTCGTTTGAACCTATGGCACAAGTTTTTGAATGCTTAATAGAAAATACAACAGGTATTGAAAATGTTATTATCAATAATTTTGCACTAGGTAGTGAACAAAAAAACGTAGCTATGACTTATGATCCAAACAATACAGGAAACAGTTTTATCAACGGTAAAGAAGGCGACATTAAAGTAAAAACACTTGATCAAAGTTTTATGCCTCCATTTGAACTAATAAAAATTGATTGCGAAAGACACGAATTAGAAGTTTTAAAGGGTGGTATAAACACTCTAAAAAAATACAAGCCCATTGTAATAGTCGAACAACATCCTGATACAAAATACTGTGCAGGAGAATTTTTGAAATCACACGGTGCTGTTGAATTAACAAACGTTAGGAAAGATTTTATTTTTGGATGGTAAAATTGTAATTGTAACTGGAGGATTTGATCCGTTACATAGTGGACACATTGAGTATTTTAAATCAGCACGTTCTTTGGGCGATAAATTAGTTGTAGGGCTTAATAGTGATACGTGGCTTGAGAATAAAAAAGGTCGTGCATTTATGCCGTTTGAAGAACGTGCAAATATTGTCAAACATCTTGAAATGGTTGACGATGTTATGCTAGTCGAAGACGACGAAACTGGCGGCACAACAAAAGCAATTGGATATCTTTTACAAACAACAACTGGTAAACTTATTGTTGCAAACGGTGGGGATAGAGTTGAAGGCGAAATTCCAGAACAAGCAACATACGGCGATCATCCAGACGTAGAGTTTGTATTTGGTGTTGGCGGCGAAGATAAAAAGAATAGTAGTAGTTGGATACTCAAAGAATGGAGTCAGCCTACTACAGAACGTGCGTGGGGCGAATACAAAATATTAGACAAAGGCAATGGCTGGCAAGTTAAACAACTTGAGTTTTATCACGGCAAAGCATTAAGTGACCAAAGACACTTTAAACGTAGTGAACACTGGCACGTTGTAGATGGAGTAATTAATATGTTCCTAGAAGATAAGCAAGGTAATAAAACAAGCACATTGTTAGTACCAGGAGATAGTATTGACATCCCAGTAGGCTATTGGCACAAAGCTGTAAATTTAGATAATAAATCTGCAAAAGTTATTGAAGTATGGATTGGCAATAATTTAACCGAAAATGATATAGAAAGAAGAGACTAATGACCGAACCCCTTAAAGTATTTGTAGGATGGGATAGCAGAGAAGATATTGCATTCCAAGTTTGTAAACAAAGTATTTTAGAACACGCCAGTGTACCTGTAAAAGTTATACCTTTGAAACAAGATGATTTAAGAAAAAAAGATCTCTACAATAGACCTATTGATGCACTTGCAAGTACAGAATTCACATTTACAAGATTTTTAGTTCCTTACTTAATGGGATATCAAGGATGGGCATTGTTTATAGATTGTGATTTTGTGTTTTTAGATGATGTTAAAAAATTATTCGATCAGATTAATAACAAATATGCTGTAATGTGTGCGCAACACGACTATACGCCCAAAGAAGGCACAAAAATGGATGGGCAAGTTCAAACAGTTTATCCACGTAAGAACTGGTCAAGTATGATGCTAATAAATTGTGGCTCTTATACAAACGGTGTATTAACCAAAGAACTTGTAAACGATCCTTTAAAAACTGGCGCATATTTTCATAGATTTAGTTGGGTGCCTGATGCCGAAGTAGGAGAATTAAGTCACGAGTGGAATTGGCTTGTAGGATGGTATAACGAACCAAAAGATGGAAGACCAAAAGCATTGCACTATACTGAAGGCGGGCCCTGGTTTAAACAATACGAAGACTGCGAGTATGCCAAGGAATGGTACAAAGCAAAAGGTAAGTACTTTGAAAACGCCTATGTACACGCAAATGCCAAAGCCTCAAGCTTAGGCGAAAAAAGAAAACGTGATAGAGAAATAGACATAAGTGAAAGAATACATCCAACAAATTTAATAATGGATGATCAAAAAAAAAATTAATTGAAAAATTTTTTAACTATCTTAAAGATCCAGATGGTAATTTTTACGATACAAATTTTAAGGAGGATTTAATGGCAATACGAGGTGATAGAGTAGCAGCAATCTTTCCTGATTCTGACGATGAAGATGGCAATTTTAACCCACAAAAAAAAGGATACGAGTTTGATGAATACTTAGAAGCATTAGTACAGGGCATTCCTAAAGGTATGCTTAGTACTTGGGAACAAGAAAAAACATCAAATGTTCCTTTACTTATAAGAGGCTTAGGTAAAAAGAGTCAATTAGCTATAAAAAACTGCTGGGAAAAACAACAAACATTTTATGCAATTGATAGTGGGTATTTAGGCAATGAAAGAACTAAAAGTAAAGTATGGCATCGTATAACTAAAAATGCTTTACAAAATTTAGGACCTATCAAAGATAGAGCAAATGACAGGATGAATAAAATAGGTTACAAATACCTTAAATTTCATCCAGGAAGTAAAATATTAATTTGTCCGCCTAGTGAGAAAGTTATGAAATTTTGGGATCAACCTACACCTGAAGAATGGACACAACAAACTATTAAAGAGTTGAAACGTTACACAGACAGACCGATTGAGGTAAGGTTAAAACCTAAACGTAACGAAAGAATAGCAGATGGTAATATTGTACACGCTTTGCAAAATGACGTACACTGTGTAGTTACATATAATAGTATTGCAGCAACTGAAGCATTACTTAATGGTAAACCTGCTATTGCTTTAGGACCCAATGCTGCAACTGTGTTATGTAATACAAGTTTATCCGAAGTTGAAAATTTAAATACTTTTGATAAATTGACAATTGAAGGATATGCTGCACATCTAACATATTGTCAATTTACAAAACAAGAAATGCAAGACGGAACGGCGTGGCGAATTTTAAATGAAAGTAGTTAATTATCTAACTAGTGTTCCTAGAGGTAATACCAATAAGCAAAAAGAAGAATTGCTTATGAAATTTCATAATGGTGTGCAACGTACTGGCGACGATTCTCATTTGCATAGAGAATATTTTACCGTAGACTGCGATGCGGCACTTATACAAGGATGGGTATATAATGATACTACACCATCACATTTAAGTTTACGCAAAAAGGTTATAGAACATCAACAAAAAACAAACAGATACACAATAGTTGCTGATGCAAATTTGTTTTTGTATGCAAATAAGATTAATCCTCAAGGCTATTTGCGTTATAGTTTGAACGGTGTTTTTCCAGATACGGGAATTTATTGTGATAATAATATTGATGAAACAAGATGGAATCAAATATCTATCAATACAGGAATACGTTTAGAAGAAAACAAAAAAAACGGAAGTCATATTCTTATACTTTTGCAAAGACAAGGCGGCTGGAGTATGGGCGGAGAAAACGTAATTGATTGGACAAACAAAACTATTAGACAAATTAGAAAAGCAGGATGTGATCGAATGATTAGAATCAGACCGCATCCGGGTTGTAAAAAATCTAAACAATTTTTAAACCCAAGAACTAATCCTTTTTATAAATTAAACAAAGTTATGATATGCGATCCTGCCAACAGATTAGAAAATGACTTAAAAAATTGTTATGCAGTTGTTAATAAAAATAGTAGTGGTATAGTAGGGCCAATTATAAAAGGATATAATGCCTTTGTTACAGAGCCAAATAAAAGTCAATGTTCAGAAGTAAGCAATCATAATTTACAAGATATAGAAAACCCAAAAACTTTTGATAGATTAAAATGGTTACAAAGAATTAGTATGTTTCATTGGAATTTTAGTGAACTCGAAACAGGACAATGCTGGAGTCATATAAAAAATTACGTCCAGTAACTTTCGGTTCTTTTTACCATTATATCTTTAGGTAAACTTTTACCAGTATTCTTCCTATCACCTTTCATATGATCTATCCATCTACCAAGTTCAGTGTTAATTAACGGATGTCCACCGCCGCCAGTTTTTGCTTCTTTCAAATACATATCGGCACTATAATCCAATACATTATTGTCAATTTTTGTTAGTTGGTTTAAAATGTGTCCAAAAACAAAACTATCGTGCCATTCTTCTAATTCAAAAATACCGTTTTCGGCTTCTTCATAAAATCTTTCAAACTCTTTTATAAATTGTATACACATTGGATGGTTTTTATTTAATCCATAAAACCCGCACTCCGGCCAAGTTTGCGAACCTTTACCTCTACCTACATATGTAATCCATTTATCGTCTGGCAACAATTTTTTAAATTGTTTGTAACTCCACTTATTATGTACAAATGTATCGGCGTCCATCCACACACACCAATCTGTGCTTTTTTCAAATGCATCAAAAACAGCATAAACTTTGTTTGCAAAACGAATTGCATTCCATTTAAACTCTTTATGCCAATCTCTTGGTCTACGTGCTTTAATATCAGCAGGCGGTATACCATTTGCTTTTGGTATATCTTTCCAACGCTGTTTAAATTTATTTAATTTAGGAAGTTCTCTGGTTGCTTGTATTTCTATTATTTGCGATCTATTAGTTATAGCAGGAAAACAATTCTCTGCATAAACAAGTAAATTTATGTTTGGATCAACATTTTCAGCAAAACTATCTAGGAAACGTTGTCCGTATTTGTCTAGTCCTTGTTTATGAAATGTTGTTACCACAGTTATGTTTGCCATATTTCTTCCTTGTTAAATAGTACTGGAGTATTTAAGTATGAAATTTAAATTATGGAATGAATATGGAGCAATGAATTCAAAGCCAGTATTTGATGCTTTTAAAAATAGTTTGCTTAATGCAGGACATAGTTTGTCTGACAATGATTCAATAGGCAGTGCTGATGTACACGTAATATGGAGTGTATTATTTGCCGGAAGAATGACTCCAAATAGGCATATATGGAACGTATGTAAAAAACAAAATAAGCCTGTTATTGTACTTGAAGTAGGTGGTATAAAACGTGGAACAACTTGGAAGGTAGGACTAAATGGAATTAATCGTGACGCTTATTTTGGTGGACTTCATAATAATAGTTCTCGCGCTGATTCTCTTGGGTTATTTCTAAAACCTTGGAAGACAAGCGGAACTCATATTTTAATTTGTGGACAACACGATAAAAGTTTACAATGGGAAAATATGCCACGTATGAGTAATTGGTTGATGAGTATAATTGACGAAATAAAAAGTTATACAGATATGCCTATTGTGTTTCGGCCACATCCTAGATGCAGATTAGAACATATAGAAAGGCAATACCAAAATGTTTATAGAGACGAACCTGTAAAACTTGATAACACATATGACGACTTTAACCTTAGTTTCAAAGATGTTTTTGCAGTGGTTAATTGGAGTAGTAATCCCGGTGTGCAAGCAGCAATTGCAGGCATACCTGTTTTTACAGGACCGAGTAGTTTGGCTTATGAAGTAGCAAATCAAGAATTGTCGCAGATAAAAAATCCAATCACACCCGAAAGACAACAATGGTTAAATGATTATGCTTGGACAGAATATACCATAGATGAAATAGAAAAGGGTATTCCTTTAAATAGATTGACTAATCATTTATAATCTGTTATAGTTAAATTATGAATGAAATACAATACATCGAAGACTTGTTAGCGTGTGTCTTAGGCAAATGGGGACACACTTTCGCATTGAGAGATTCTGACTTATCGTTATTGAATAGTTTTGATAGACAAATTGTTAAGGGTGTTGCTCTCACAGATAGACAATATAATTTACTAAAATTAAAATTAGAAATATATACAAAACAATTTGAAAAAAATAACATACCTAATTGGAGTGCTGCATTACAAAGTATAAGCACTGAGTTTAGAGAAATAGATAGATCAAAATATATATCACTTGTTGAATTTGATAATATTGTTAAAAATAGTAGATCACATTATTCATTAAAAGAAGGACTATATATAAAAATTAGATTTCCTTTTAATAAAAAATATATAACAAAGTTAGAGTCAATTATACATAGTAACAATAATAAAACATACTTTCACGAAAAAAACTCTCACGAACATTATTTTAAATTTACTGCATTAAATTGTTACAAATTACATTCAGCATTTCCTGATTGGCAAATTGATCAAACTATTACAGATGTATCTAAAAAAGTACAGCAAATTTATGATAATAAAGATGCATTTATTCCCCAATATAAAAATAATAAATTTTTAAATGTAGATACAAATGTTGCTACGCAATTACAATCGACTGAAAAATTAAAAATTGCAGATTTATCTATTGCGTATGGGTTTTACGTTTCTGATATACAAGACAATACATTATTAGATAAGATTGCATATCGCAAACAACCAACTGTACTTGCTAACATTGAAACAAATAGTTTATACGATATAGTAAATTGTATAGATTATTTAGAAAGATATCCTTTGATAGTTTGTATAGATAAAGACGATGCATTTGATCAAGTTAAAGAAATGCATACAGCAATATCAAAATACGTTCCAAATAATTTACAAAGTGTTATGTTTAGAGTTGAAAGTAGTGATAAAAAAAATAATCAACTGAATAATTTTGTTAAAGAAAATATTCTTAACAACTGGGTAGACAAAACAACAAAAGTAGTGTATATTAAAAAAGATAAACTACCTAAAGTTTTACTTAAAACAGATTTTAAGCCACGAACAGCAGTTTGTAAATCTAGCTTACGTTCTAATAGATTAGTAACTAATTATGTAAATTTTAATTGCGATTTGATAGTTTACAATGATATAAGTTTAAGTAGTTTTACTGAAACATACTATACCAAAGGATTTAATAATTGGCAACTTGTAGATTAATAATTGAAGACGAAGTAAATATTAAACTAGAAGGACTAGAAGTCGATGTTCGGCGGAAGTTGTCAAATGCTCTCAAGTTCGATGTGCCATATGCAAGATATATGCCGCAGTACAAACTAGGACGTTGGGACGGCAAGGTTGCTTTCTTTGGCATAGGCGGTACTGGCTATGTTAATCATCTTGATGTTGTACAAGAAGTACTTGCTAAGAACAGAGTACAAATTGTTGACATTGATGATAGACGTCATCCAATACAATTAAACTTCAAACCAGTCACAGAAACATACTGGAAAGACCAAGGCGTTGTATGGCCTGAAGGACATCCAGCAGAAGGCGAAGATATTATTCTACGTGACTATCAAGTAGAAGCAATTAACAATTTCTTAGAAAATCCACAGAGCTTGCAACAGATTGCTACTGGTGCAGGCAAAACAATTACCACAGCAACGCTGTCACACATAAGCGAGCCGTATGGCAGAAGTCTTGTGATTGTTCCTAACAAGTCGTTGGTAGAACAAACAGAAGAGGACTATATTAACTGCGGCTTGGATGTAGGGGTGTACTTCGGAGACAGGAAGAACCTAGGTAAGACTCACACTATTTGCACTTGGCAGAGTTTGAATATACTCGACAAGAAGAACAAGGACGGATCAGCAGTGTTATCACTTGCAGAGTTCTTGGAAGGTGTAAGCACTATTATTGTTGACGAAGTACACCAAGCTAAAGCAGAAGTTCTCAAGAACTTGCTTACACGCAACCTACGTAATGCACCCATACGTTGGGGACTAACTGGTACAGTACCTAAAGAGAAGTTTGAGTTTGAAAGCATACACGCTTCATTGGGTCCAGTTATTGGAAACATTAGTGCTAAAGAATTGCAAGACAAAGGTGTACTATCGCAATGTCACGTAAATATTGTGCAACTTATTGATACAGTAGCACACAGAGGTTATCAGGAAGAATTAAAATATCTTGTAACAAATCAAGATAGAATAAATTATTTAGGCAAATTATTAAAAACAGTAAAAGAATCAGGCAATACTTTAATACTTGTAGATAGGATTAGTGCAGGTGAAATGTTAGCAGAACTAATACCCGATAGCACATTTGTTAGCGGTAGTGTTAAAGTAAAAGACAGAAAAGAAACTTACGACGAAATTAAAGAAGGTACAAACAAAGTTATTATTGCAACATACGGCGTTGCAGCAGTTGGCTTAAACATACCTAGAATTTTCAATCTTGTTCTTATAGAGCCAGGAAAGAGTTTTGTTCGAGTTATACAAAGCATAGGCAGAGGCGTTCGAAAGGCAAAAGACAAAGACTTCGTACAAATATGGGATCTTACAAGCACTTGTAAGTTTGCGAAGCGGCACCTTACCCAACGTAAAAAGTTTTATAAGGAAGCACAATACCCATTCACAATAGAAAAAGTGGATTGGAAATAAATGAATATTTTAACATTAGAAAACAAAAGTTTTAATTTAAATACAGTACCAGAAGAAGTAGACGATTCAGTAAGATTTAGTGTGCTAGATAATAGTAATCCTCAAGATCCAGATTTCTTTTTTATCCCATTAATTTTTTTAGAAAGCTTTAGTTCACCGGCAGTTGTACTTGAAATAAATAATAAGCAGATAACAATGCCATTGGATTGGTGTTTAGCAGTGGGTTGTAGTCAAGCAGGAAGTGACTTAGAAGTACTACCACTAACAAGTTTAAATCAAAGAGGGTTTGAAGCATACCTTTTTAACCCGTTAACAAGTAGTAACCCAAAATTTGGAACAATAGAAATAGTAAATTTTTACAATGATGTAAAATGGTATTTTCCAAAGCTTAAAACAGGTCAACTTTTAAGTGTTCCAATAGAAGAAGGCGATAATCCGTATTGTGCCTTTTTTGTAAAAGATATAAACCGCCAAAGTGAAGTTATTGACTTTGGAAAATTGTTATAGGAGATTAATATGAAAGCAGGAAAGATTTGGGGACAAACTGAACTTATCCACGCTAACGGTGTACTAGAGTTTCACCGGATTGAATTCAAAGGTGGCTACAAGTGTAGCGAACACGAACATCAATTTAAATGGAACGGATTTTTTGTCGAGTCGGGAAAAATGCTAGTTCGTGTATGGCAAAAAGATTACGACTTAGTAGATGAAACTATTCTTGGTCCAGGAGACTTTACACAAGTCAAGCCAGGAGTAATTCATCAGTTCGAAGGATTAGAAGACGGTATTGCTTTTGAACTGTATTGGGCTGAGTTTAATCACAATGATATTGTAAGAAGGTCTGTTGGTACAACTGTATGAGTTTATCAAAAGAATATCTAGATCAACTTTCGCATCTGCATAACACAACTAAATTCGGAAGTGGTGGAACAAACTTACCTAAAACAATTTTGCCTTATTTAGAAAAAATAAAAAGCTTATTGGATTTTGGAAGTGGAAAGGGATTCTTTTCTAATACTGTAAAAGAACATTATAAAGATATTAATTTATATACATACGATCCTGTAACATCTTGTATAGATTTACCAACTACTGTTGATATGACATATAGTAGCGATGTCCTAGAACACATAGAGCCGGCATATCTTGAAGAAACACTAGATATGCTTTTTAATATTACAACAAAATATCAATATCATTTAATTGCTTGTCATCCAGCAAAGAAAAAACTAAAAGACGGAAGAAATGCTCATTTAATTGTAGAAACACCTGACTGGTGGAAAAACAAACTTTCAAAATATAACTGGAAGATTGTGTTTGAAAAAGTTAAAGAAAAAGAAAAATTTATACAAGGACAGCAAATACATATGGTTAAGTATATTGTTTTGTTAGAAAAAAATGAGTAAACTTGTTACAGGGGAAGCATTGATTTACGAACGTGCAAACGGAGTAGTTTGGGCAAGGTATCGAGATCCTCCTCATAACACTAAACCAAGATGGATTATCGGAGGAGATCCGGGTGCAGTTGCCAGAGCGCAAGGTGAGTTGTTGGATTATGGTAGTTGGAAAGAACTATGTGAACTAGCATTACAAAACAAAACTTTGATGAAACAACTTGATAAACTAGTAACAACTTACTATCTTATAAAGGAATCAAAATGAGAATTATTGCAGGACCGTGTCAGCACGAGACATTAGCACAAAGTTCAGAAATTGCACGTGAATGTAAACGAGTATGTGATAGGTATAACATTGAATATTACTTTAAGGCAAGTTTTGATAAGGCAAACCGTAGTAGTATGCAAGGCAAACGTGGTGCCGGCTTTGGACCTACTATGACAGATTTCAAAGCGATCAAAGAAAAATTCAATGTAAAAACATTAACTGATGTACATACTATAGAACAAATACACAAAATAGATATGTTAGGAGATGTTGTAGATGTATTACAGATACCTGCATTCTTGTGTAGACAGACTGACTTAATCAAAGCGGCCTGTGCTACAGATAAAATTGTTAATATTAAAAAAGGACAGTTCCTTGCACCCTGGGACGTCAAAGGCATTTTATCTAAAACAGAAGGTGCCAAAGAAGTTTGGATAACTGAAAGGGGAACAAGTTTTGGTTACAATAATCTTGTCGTTGACTTTACTGGTTTGCAGTATATGCTTGACACTTATAACACTCCAATTGTGTACGATATTAGCCACTCGTGCCAAAAGCCCGGAGGACTTGGGGAATCTAGTGGTGGCAACAGGGATTATATTCCTGGTCTGGCTAGGGCAAGCAGTGCTCTTGGGATTACAAATTTTTTCATAGAAGTACATAAAGATCCTGATGCTGCACCAAGCGATGGTCCTAATATGTTGTACCTAAAAGATTTTGAAGACGTAGTTAAGCAGATATATCACTGCTACAGAGCAGGCAATAGCTGGCATTGGATGTGATGAAAAATGTTGCTGTATTAATTGATTTTTGGGTAGACAAAAATTCTAACTTAGATCTATTTACTAAACTTACACACAAAAAATGGATAAAAGAAATTGACACCAATAAAACAATCGATACAGTTATTGTTGCTTCATATGATGTTATAAAAAAAGAATGGAAAACACCAATAGCATTAGACACAAGAAAATTCGTAGGAAGTGATAATTGGAATAAAAAAATAAAAAACATTGATTACGATAAAATGCATAATGGTAGAAGAGATCACTTAACAAATCCAGAAGTATGGAGGTTGACAAAAACAAAAAATGTGTATACAATACATTATCCTTGGGAGTTTCAAAACATTGATGAAATACAATCAGTTTATATGTACGGAGCAGCCTGGGATATTTGTGTTCGAGACAGACCGCTAGGATTTAACTTTTGGTTACATAAGACAAAGGCAAAAGTAATGTTAACAAAAAATAGTTGTAAGTTTAGCAATCAAACTTACGTAGATTTTAACGCTATTCCTACTGTACAAAAGGTACAGGATAATTTGTACGAAATGATAAGGATGTAAAATGACAACAGCAATATTAATCCCTGCAAGATATGCAAGCACAAGATTTCCTGGTAAAATGATGGCACCACTAAATGGAGTTCCTTTAGTAGAGGTTGTTTACAATAAATGTGCAGCTACAGGACTAGATACATATGTTCTCACAGATGCACAAGAAGTGTACAATCATATAGGCGCTGGTAAGTGCATTATGACACAACAAGCAGAAAATGGCACCGAACGTTGTATGCAAGCAATTGACGAAGTACTACAATACGATAGATATATAAATGTGCAAGGAGATATGCCAGATATTACAGCACAAATAATACTTGCAGTTGAAAATGAATTACATAGAAGCGATGTAGCAACGGCATATACACCTATGGATTTTAACTTGCGAAATGATCCAAACAGTGTTAAAATGATACACAGCAGGGGCAGAGCACATTGGTTTTTACGTGCTAGTTTAGAATATGGCGATCATCATTTAGGTATATATGGTTATAATAGAGAAGCAAAGGCTATGTATAATGCAAGTACAAAATTTGTAGAAGAAGATATTGAAAAACTAGAGCAGTTACGTTGGATACAAAATGGTGTACGTATAGGCGTAGTTGAAGTAGAATTTAATGGTATAGAAATAAACACACCAGCAGATTTAGAAAAGTGGGAAAAAAATAATGGCTAAAGAAATAATTGTTAAAGAAGATAAAAAATTAATCGAACAATGGTTAAAAAATAATAAAATTACAATTTGTGAAGCGGGTGCTATCACTGAAGATATTGTATATACATTTGGTTCAAAGAAAAAGAAAGCGCCAGCAAAAAATGCCAAATAAAGAATTAGATCTTTTTAAAGAACTTATTCCTGCTATTGATATGGGCATTAAAGAGTTGTATGATGCAGCAAGTGAAGATGGCAAGAAAGATATAAAACTTGACTTATGGAACTTGAACCGTTATATTAGTAGTGTAAAAGGCAATTACGAAAAGACCGCATTAGCATTGTTTAAAGTTAATGAATACTACAACAAAAATTGGAATGTGCTCGGCGGTACTAATCACGTGAAGTTACAATGGCAATTATTATGCGTTGCAGGTAAAACAGGAAAGAAACAGTTTCATCCTTGGATTGGACTCAAAAAGAAAAAAGACGACAGCAGCAAAGCAGTAAAATTATTATCAAACATATATCCTGAAATGAAAATGGACGAGGTAGAAACCCTTGCTAGAATATCTACAAAAAAAGAAATTAAACAACTCGCCCTTGAATACGGTTACGAAAAAGTTGACATCTAAATATACTTGTGAATATTGTAATAAGAGTTATGTTAAAGAAAGCACACTCTTAGCGCATATGTGTGAGCCCAAAAGACGCTGGCTACAAAAAGATGAAAAACGTGTTACCCTAGGATTTTATGCATTTCAAAGATTTTACACATTAAGTGCAGGACATAAAAAAGATAAAACATATGAAGAATTTGTTAAGTCATCATTTTACAATGCTTTTGTTAAGTTTGGCAGTTTTGTTAATAACGTGCGTCCTTTGTATCCTGACAAATATATCGATTATGTTGTTACTAGTAATGTAAAACTTGATCACTGGTGTCGTGATGAAATGTATGAAAAATATGCAATTGAACTTATTCGCAAAGAAGGAGTTGAAACCGCATTAGAACGCTCAATAAATACTATGGCTGAATGGAGTAAAGAAAAAAATAGTTCATATAATCACTACTTTTTATATGCAAGTACAAATAGAATAACCTGGGATATTAAAGATGGTAAAATTTCTCCTTGGCTGGTACTAAACTGTAATAGTGGTAAAAAAGTTTTAAACGAACTTAATGACGAACAATTAGGAATGTTAAACAATGTACTAGATCCTCAGCACTGGGCATTAAGATTTAAACGACAGCCAAAAGATGTTGAACTTGTAAAACAAGTTGTGAAAGAAGCAAAACTATGAGGAGTAAATAAATGCCAGATATTGATATAGATTTTGCAGACAGAGATGTGATACTATCACAGCTAAAACATCGTGTGGCAAAACTAGATACAGGCAAGAAGCACAACACTGGTGTTTACACTACAGAGATTCCGCATAATCCTATAGATGGCATAAGTACTATTGAACATAAGACTGCGGAAGAACGTGGCTACTTCAAACTAGACTTCCTTAATGTAAGCATCTACAAAGATATACGCAACGAGGAACATCTCACAGAATTAATGGAAAGGACACCACTATGGCAACTTCTGGAGCACAAAGACTTCGTAGACAAAGTTTTTCATCTCTCAGGACACGACAAACTGTTGAAACAATTGAAGCCCACATCGGTAGAACAATTGGCTGCTACCCTTGCGATTATAAGGCCTGCCAAGCGGCATTTGGCAAATCAAAGTTGGGAAGAAATCTTAAAAGACGTTTGGATAAAACCAACCAACGGTGAATATTACTTTAAGAAGGCACACGCATTTGCTTATGCAATGAGTGTTATAGTACATATCAATTTATTGTGTGAATTAGCGTTTTCTTAAAACTTGTACGCTTTTTCTTTTTATTCTTTTGTTTGATAAATTATTTAAATTGACACAAGGGCCTACAGATATTTTTACATCTTTTGTATTCATAGTCATCATTGAATAATTAAAAGGTAACATTTCTGATTTTAAAAATATATTAATTGGAATCATTCTGTTTGATTCCCACCACCAAACTTCACCAAGTTCTAAAAAATACTTTTTTTCTTGATCTGTTTTTAATTTATTAAAAACATACATTGTTGTCACAAAGGTATCTTGATTTGAAACGATACCTACATATTCGTTACCACCGTAAGCAACAACACTTACATATGGAAATTTTTTTTCAATATCTTTCAATAACATTTTTTCTCATTATATTTAATAAATATGTATATAGTTATAGGATCCTTTATGCAACTAATACCAAGATATTTATACAAAAATCAAATTGACGTTGTATCAAACGATGTAGGATTCATTGTGGAGTATAGACCAGTGTATAGTAGACAAGTAAAAGTATATAAGGGCGTTGACAATAAAGTACAATTTAGAATGCTCAACGCTGATCAGAAGCCAATTGATATTAACGGTAAGGTAGTAAAATTTGAAGCATTTGATGAAGAGAAAGATCAAGTATTGCTTTATGATGCAACCATATTAGATGACGGATCAACTAAAGCAACCAAAGGTTTGTTTTATGTAACGATAACCGAGAATGATTTATTGCCATTGCCGTCGCAATATTTAAGCTACACAATCTACCTACTAGAAACGTGCGATACAAGAGAAGTCACATACACCAACAGAGGCTTTGATGCCTGTGGACACATATATGTAGATGATTGTACACATCCTACAATACGCAGTAGCAACAAAGTTATTAACTGGTTGCCCACAAATGAAACGTGGATTGCTGGGTACGACGATGCAAACAGAATCACTGCACAACCTAAAATTAATAAAAACGAAGCTGTACATACTGTTGCTTTCTATACCGATGCTTACAATGATAAAGGATATATAGGAAACGTGGAAATACAAGGAACTTTAGATAATCAAGTCACCGGATCAAATGATTGGTACACTATTGACACTATTGCATTTGATGGCACTGAAGTTCGACCTGTGCTAAATGTGTTTAAAGGCGTTTATTCGTATTTGCGCTTTATAGCAGATACAGATCCTGAAGAAAAGTTGTTAAAGATTTTGGTGAGAAACTAATAAAAAACCAGTATGGATAAATATAAGTATGAGTAACAGTGAGACAATATTATCATTACAATCACACCCAGGAGACAGTAGTGAACAAACTATTAGGGGTGATAAGTTTAAAGGCGACGGATATTATAGCCGAGATGACGGTTTACACACTGTTCAAGTCAGACTGACAAACTTTGTAGGCATCATTGAAATAGAAGGAACACTCGGAGTTGATCCACAAGATCCGTTCTATACTAATTGTAATGACGGAACAGATTGGACTCCCGTTTTAAGTGATAAACCTGTTTGTGTTTCTACCACAGGATTATGGCAAAGCGAAATAGTACCATTCAAACTACAATATGACGAGCCAGAAACAAGTATTAAAATTTATAACTTTGTAGGCAACTACACTTGGGTACGTGCATATATCACACGTTGGGTAGGCGGTACAATTAATAGTATTAAGATGAATCATTAAGGAATAACAATGAGTTTTGAATTAGTAAATGTAGGATCAGGAAAACTCGCAACAGACGGCGAATGTATTCGTGATGCCTTTGTAAAAATTAACAGCAATTTTACTAATGTATTTACGCTTATTGGCATTACACAAAACGTTATTACTGTTGATATTGATAATACAATAACTACAACACAAAATATTAATCTGCAAAACAGCAGTAATCAAACTGTAGTACAATTACAAGTTGATCTAAGCAACAACCTTACTGTAAATGTTGATCAAAGCATAATTATGACAATTGCTAATCAACTCAATATGACAGCAGAAAATGAAATCAATATTGTTTCAACATCTGGTGACATTAACATTACAACCGTTAACAACGATATTGTAATGACTGCTGATAATATTAATTTAAATAATCAACTTATAATTAACAACACAACTACTGAATTAAATATTCCTTCAATATCTTCGCCAACCAATGATAATGCAATAACATTTAACAATAATGATATAGACATTGTGTTAGCAGGACCGACATACGGCGATATTAACATCAATGCAGTTACAGGCGATGTAGTAGTAACAGGTGCTACAAACATAAACAATATTTTTAGTATAGATTTGTCTAATAATATTAATATGGGACTTAACGATGCAATTGCTATTGACTCAAGTGGCAATGTTACTATAAATGAATTTTTTATAATAAATGCAAACAATACTGTTAACTATAACGATTTGTTTACGTTAGATAACACTAACCAAGCAACATTAGGTGTTAACGAAGCTGTCACTGTAAGTGGCGCACAAGTTGTTACAATTAATGGAAATATAATACAACAAAACGGCAACATTAATTTTAACAACTTGGTAGAAATAGATGTAACAAATACAGAGGTTACAATCGGCGGTTCTGCTGTAACTATTGATAATTCTTCAACAAATGTTTTAAATATTGATGCTAGTCAAAACTTTATTACTAATTCAACAAGCATTAATATGAACAACGTGTTAACAATTGATAACAGTAACAATGTTACACTTAACAGCAATTCTACAAATATACAAAATACAATTAACATAGACAACGGCGATAGAGTTACTATTGAATCTACAACTTGGAATATTGAAAATAACAATATTCAAACAATGAATGTTGATATATCAAATAATGTAACAATGACAACTGCAAATTATGATATTGACACAACAAATAATTTTACTGTAAACAACGCACTAACAATTGATAACAGCAATAATGTTACAATGACAACAAATACATTTGATATAGATACCACTAATGATTTTACTATAAACAATGCATTTACAATTGATAACAGTAACAATGTAACATATACAGCAAACACATATAATTTAAACAATGTATTAACCATTGACGCAAGTAACAATGTATCATTTGTTTCAAACACGTATGACATTACAAACAACAGTGTAAAAGTAATGAATGTTGACAACAGCAATAATATTGATATGATATCTAACTCATACGATATAACAAACAATAGTGTTAATGTTTTTTCTGTAAGTAATACAAATACTATGGTATTGAATAATGCAATTACTATTGATGCAAGTAAAAATATTACGTATGATAATGGTACAACAATTAACTTTGGTGCAGGAGATGTAAATTTTGGATCAGGTAACTTAGATTTTGGTAGTAGTACATTAAGCAATCTTGGAGTAAATGATCTTGATACATTCAATATTACAGCGCCTGCAAATAATGCTTTAATGGCTTGGAATAATGCAGCAGGTGAATGGCAAGATATACAATTAGCACCACAAGTTTACACAAGCGGTAGTGACTTGGTACTTGATGGAGGAGCTCCATAATGGCAGTAACATTACAAATAAGAAGAGGTACAGCGGCTCAGTGGACAGCAGCAAATACAGTTTTAGCAGCTGGTGAACAAGGCTACGAAACAGACACTGGGTTTATTAAAGTAGGTGACGGTACAACTGCTTGGACTGCATTGGCTTATGCAATCAAAGGTAGTTTTGACGATATTAGTATCACAACAAATTCACCATCCGGAAACGGTTCGTTATCATTTGCAGCAGGTACTTCTACATTTACATTTACACCTGCAGATAGTAGTAACAAAATAGAGTTAACAGATATTAGTATAGGCTCAAATGCAAGTGCAAGTGGTACAGGAGGTGTTGCATACGACGATAGTACAGGTCAATTTGTCTATACACCACCTGATATTTCTGCAGAAGAAACATTAACAAGTTTGTCAATAAATGCTAATGTACTAACATATACAGACGAAGCTGGTACAGCTAATACTATAGATTTGAGTTTATATTTAGATGATACTAATCTGGCACGACTGACATCGGGTACATTGAATGCAGGAACCGGTATAGCAACATTTAGCAGAGATGACGCAAGTACATTTACTGTAGACTTTAGTGCATTACTAGATGATACTGATACTAATGATTATGTAGACACAGTTGGGTTTTCAGGCGGTACACTTACACTAGGTCGTACAGGCTCATTAGCGGACTTAACTGTTAGTTTAGATGGACGTTATTTACAAACAGAAACTGATCCAGTATTCACGGCTGCAACAGTTTCTAACATTGCAGACGGCACAGGATTTTTAAAGAACGACGGGTCAGGTACTTGGAGTTATGATAATAGCTCATACATAACAACGATTGCGGGTACGGTTACTGGCACATTAACACCTGATACTAACGAGGCATACGATCTCGGTAGTGCAAGTGCTAGATTCAAAGATTTGTATCTAAGCGGCAATACAATATATTTAGGCACATCTACAATATCATCTGGATCAGGTGGCATTGTAGAACTACCAACTGGCAGTACAATTGGTGGAACACCAGTTTCCACATTCAATGCTAGTTTTGCCGATTTAACAGGAAAACCAACAACAGTAGCCGGTTACGGCATTACAGATACTGTAGATAGTGTAAATATTACTAGTGTACAAAATGGTCAAGCATTAATTTATGATAGCACAGCAAGTGAATGGGTCAACGGTACAAACGGTAATGATGTTTATATCATTGACGGAGGTAATGCAACCGCGGTATATACAAATGGAGATTTAATCCTAGACGGAGGAAGCGCATAATGGCGACAAAATTACAAGTTAGAAGAGACACGGCAACAAACTGGACGAGTGCAAATCCAACGCTCAGTGATGGTGAATTGGCGTATGAAACAGATACAGGGTATATGAAAATAGGAAATGGCAGTACTGCCTGGACCAGCCTGTCGTATTTTACACCCGATGCAGTAGATGGAGATGCTAATACTACATATACATTCGGAACAACAGCAAGTGGTAGTGATGCAAATATCACACTCACTGGCAGTGATTCAACAAACGATTCAGTAACTCTTGTAGCAGGAACAAATGTCACCTTAACCGTCGCAGGTGACAATATTACTGCTGCTATTGATACTGATCTTGCAAACTACAATAATAGCAACACTGGTTTTATGACAGGTAGTTCATCTAATGCACTTACTAATAAAACAGGTAACATTTCGCAATGGACAAATGATTCAGGCTATCTAACTACTAGTGTATCAGGTGCTAGTGCCGGCCAACATTTACAATGGAACGGTTCGGCTTGGATAAACACTTGGGACTTTAATTCAAGTGCAACATCTTTCTTATCGGGATTCCGTACAAATCGCTATATTGAATATAGAAATGCTTTAATTACAATTGGTTCAATAAGTTCAGGAGATACAGTAGATTTTCCAACAACTTCCGGAACCGATGCAGGAATTGAATGGCAAGTAAATAATCCGGGTACAGACTTTGTTGCTAACCTAACTCCAGGACCAACAAACATCAACACATCGTCGTATTTTAGAATTATAATCGATAATACATCTGGTGCCACTAAAGGTAGTATTTCTGGAATAAAAAGATTTGGATCAACACAAACAGTAAACTGGATAAACGGATCTTTGCCATCAGTAAGTGGAGAAGATATATATGATGTATATGAAATATATTGCTTTAGAGGTGATGGCGGATCAGATGAAACTTGGTATGCTCATCTTTTAACTGCTGGTAATAGTCTTTCAACATTACCAGACGTTGATACTAAAGCAAACAGTGGACCAATCAATGGTTATCTATTAGCATACGATAGTTCATCACAAAAATGGGAAAATACAAATCAAATAGATCATAGTATTACTTTCCGTGCAGGTTTGGCTGCTACTGGCCCTGGAGTAACACTCAACAGTCATATGTATGATACACCTTTGACAATTTCTGAAGGTGATGATGTTACATTTAATTTGGATGCTGGAGTGTATGGATCATCTGGTAGATGGACTTTAGAAAATGTAAACAATAATTTTACAGCAGATATTACAAGCGTACCAACTGTTACTTCTGTATATAATAAATGGATTATTGTTGTAAACAATAATATATCACCTGGTGTAGGAATGACAGCATTAAAACTAGACGGTGTTTCAAAAACTATTAACTGGGCCGGTGGAGCTGTACCTAAAACTCAAACTGGAAGATTTGATATCTATGAAATCGAAAGATGGAAAGAAGCAGGTGCATTAGGTGACGAATACATCTTTGTTAGACATTGGAATGATGACAAGTACGACGGTGATATCACTGGTAGTGTGTTTGGAGATGACAGTACAGTGCTTGTAGATGGTGTAAACAATACTATACCAGCAGCAAATTTAAGTGGAGCATTACCTGCTCTTGATGCAGGTAACCTTACTAATATACCTGCAGGAGATATTGTTACAGATACTACTCCGCAACTTGGAGGTGGTTTAGATCTCAACGGAAATGATATCACAGGTAATGGTAACATTGAATTAGACACAAACAAAAACTTAACTTTTAAAACTGTTGTTAGTGGCAACGACGAAACCATTGGTAGTATAATTGCTTCAAACGGCACAAACGAATTTAATAAAGTTACATTTAAAACAGGGCCAGACGATTACGCCAACAACGGTGAGGTTAAGTGGGCAACACGAGTAAATGGTACACTAACAGAAATATTTGAAATAAACGGTAGTTCACTTGCAAAAAGTGGTATGGTAATTAACCCCAGCAGTAACGCAGGAATTGATTTTAACATAAAAGGTTCTAATGACGGATTGCTTGTGTTTGTTGATTCTGGAGAAGACAAAGTTGGTATTGGTAAAGTACCTGCTAACGGTATCTTAGATGTAGACGGTGATGTATATGCAACAAACTTCCAAGGTACTTTGGTTGGAAACATTGGCAACTTTAGTTTAGCGTCTAGTATTATTGATACAACTGACAGTAGTGGAATAACAGTAACACCTGCTGTTACAATGAGCAGCGACTTAACAGTTCAAAATAATCTTGTGGTTGACAATAATATACAAGCTACAAGTGCAGACATAAGCGGTAATGTAGCACTCAGCAGTAACTTAACAGTTACAGGTACTACAACAACCAATGGTATTGCAGTGTTTGAAAAAGGCGTAATCGAAGGATTTAGTAATTTAACAGGTGCAACCGGAACTGTTGCTCACGATTGTGCTAATGGACATATATTCAAACACGCAAGTATTGCAGCAGATTTTACTGCAAACTTTACTAACTTAGGTTTAACAAACGATCACGGAACAATGATCGCACTAATACTTACACAAGGCGGCACAGCATATATTCCAACAGCAGTCCAAATAGGTGGAGCAGCACAAACTATATTGTGGCAAGGTGGTAGTGCGCCAACAGGAACAACAAGTGGAACTGACATAGTAAGTTTCAGTATTACACAATCAGGCGGTGCTTACGTAGTTTTAGGACAGCTTACATCTTATTCATAAGGAATTAATATGCCATTTTTAGCAGCCATAAGTGCAGGATTTACAAACGCTAGAGTAATATTACCAGGTACTGGTGGTGGCGGAGGTAGTAGTAGCCCAAGTGCTGACGGTTGGCAAGCTAATACAATAATTAGTGACTCCTCTAGTGGAGGTGGCCCATCATTTGGTATAAGAGGCGTTGCAGGATTATCAGATGGCGGCGTTTTTGTATCAGGTAATGAAAATGCAGACGATATAGGCTTTGCAATGTTAACAGATACTGACGGTGATGTACAGTGGGTCAAACAACTTAATGCTAATGCATATTATGCTAGATTTTATAGTGCTTCAGCAAACGGAACCAGTCTTTTTGCAACAGGTAATGATTTTGGATGGGGAGCAAATGAAGCTGCGGCAGGTAGAACAAATGTAGCTGCTAGTATAGCTGCTAAGTTTGCTAAATCTGATGGTTCCGTTGATTGGATGAAAGTTATTAAGAAAACCAGTATAGGAAGTGTTAATGATGGGTTTGATAATTCAATATCAAATAGTGTAGCAGATAGTGACGGAAATCTTTGGTTAATAGGAAGATACAAAGGTACAAATACCGAAAGCAATTTACATATTGCGAAAATAAATGGCAGCAACGGTGCTTTAATGTCTATGCACAAACGCACAAAGTCTCCAGATACCAAACAGGATAACATTTATGGTATGAAGTTAGATGCTAGTGGAAATATATATCTATTGTGGCAAGTATATGACCCTAACAGTTCTAACTCAGGAGTTGGGGTACAAAAATTAAATAGTTCATTTGCAATACAATGGACTAAAATGTATTCAGACACTACATATAATAGTGATCGTGGTTATCAGTTTGATTTGGATTCTAGTGGAAATGTTTATGTATCTGGTTATACTGGACAAAGTCCTAGTTCAGGTACGATAGCAAAACTTAATACTGCTGACGGTACTATAGCTTGGTCTAAACAACTTAATACTGGAACAAACCCAGGAACAGGTGTAGATGACATTAAAGGAATGGTTGTTGATAATGACGACAACATATGGTTATGTGGTCCTTATGGTCCAGCCACACCATACAATTTTGTATTGACCAAATATAATTCTTCGGGTGTGATTCAAAATCAATGGGGCATAGCCGGAGGTAATGGTTACACATTATATAATTCAATTAACACAATGGATATAGATAGTAATGGTAATATATTACTTGGGTTTCAGATGTCTAAAACAGGATCTGCAAGAACATCAATATTTAAATTACCAGCTATACTTGAAGCAGGAACATTTACTGATTTAGTAATTACTGATAGAACAGCAGTTGATTACGCATACAGTCCTTCTGCTATTACACACACTACCTATAGTATGTCAGATGTTAGTAGCGATTTTGAAACTGCTGATTACAACAGCGGCAGTTATGCATTGTTGCCAATTTTTACAAATACATTTACTAAAGACGTTGATCCAATTACCGGTGGTTCAAGTGGTGGTGGCTCAAGTATTGCTTGGGGCGGAGACCGTGGATTTGCTATGGGAGGTGAAACTTCAGGCCGTGTTGATGATATAGAATATTATGATATCACTACCCCTGGGAATGCTGCTGATTTTGGAAATTTAACCCAAGCAAGAAATAATGGTGCTGCTGCTAGTAACGGTACAAGAGCATTATATGCATCAGGCGGTATACCTGCAGGACCTACAAATGTTATAGATTATATTACTTGTGCTACACTAGGAGATGCTACAGACTTTGGTGACGTAACTGGCGATAACGGAAGCGAATATGGTAGAACTGGACTAACCGGTGTTGGTGATGGAACATATGGTATATTTATGGGTGGTCAAATACAAAGTAGCTATGGTTCAAATGTAATTGACCGTGTTACTATTGATACACCAGGTAATGCTGTGGACTTTGGTGATTTAACATTATCTGTTGTTAGATATGCTACGTCAACAAATGATGCCACACGTGGTGTAAGTATTGCCGGTCAGCCTCAAAGTGGTTTCTTAAACAATATGGATTATATTACAATGGCAACTCCAGGCAATGCTACAGACTTCGGAGATCCATTACAACAAATACTATATGGTAGTAGAGGTAATGTCGGTAATGATACAATAGGTGTGTTTGGCGGTGGTTATCCTGATACTAACTATGTACATTCAAATGTTCTTCAAAAAATTACAGTGCAAACCACAGCCAATGCCACTGACTTTGGTGATATGACAGCAGGGGCAATTAATATGGCTTCTACTACCAACGGCAGTAGAGGTATGTTTACAGGCTTACAACGTTCAGGTGGTTATGTTGTTGATATGGAATACATTACAATAGATACGCCCGGCAATGCAACAGATTTTGGAGACTTAACCATAGCCAAAGGAACTGCAAGTGGTGTATCAGGAAGTGCATCGTAGTTTATATTCGTCTATAAGTACAGTATGACAGAAATTGCAAAACCTAAATCTAGCACAGAAATAAAACAGATTGATCCAGTTACATTTGGAATCACACCTATATCTTCTAGTAAAATTAATCCACAAGCTGTTGCTATTGTAAATGAATTTTTGCCTGAATTAGAGCAAAAGACAAAATACTTTGATAGGAACAATTCGCAGTCAACACTAACTATGATGAGTCTTACAATGCTCAATGGACAATCTCCAATGCGTGTAATGAGACAGGTCCTTGCTGAAACAGCAAAACGTAAAATGGCATTAGCAGAAGCTCAGGTTAGTCACGCTAAGGCATTAAAAAGAATTGAAAAGCTTCAACAAAAATTAGATGACAATCCAGACGACGGAGTTACAAGTGCAAAATTACGTAGTGCATTTGTAAGTATCGAAATGATGGAAAGCAAGATAAATGGATCATTTAAAGATATTGCAACACTTGTAAATGCATATAATAATCTAAAAGAAAATTACAATGTAGAAGACTGGACTGAACAAGAATTCGAAGACAGCGAAAAACAACATCACGTAAGACGTGGCTTTGAATTAATGTATCGTAACTTAATGGATGGCGGTCGTGTGTCAACTAGCACCATAGAATATATGCAACAGTATGGTGTACATCCCCAAGTAGCAATGCTAGAAGTTCAAGGATATATAAATCTTGTGAATGCAATGATATCTAAAAGTCAAATACCTAATTCAAGTCATTTAGAAGATTTTTTAGACGAGATGTCTAACAAGTATTTTAAAAATGCAGACATTGCTTCTCAGCGTTTATATGGTAAAGAAGATATTACAAACACAGAAATAATGAGTCTTATAGAAAAAGATTGACATTGTATCGGTACGATGCTAGTATAATAGTATGAGCATTGTGTCTGACGTCCTTACCCTATATCTGCCTGGCAAGCGCAAAACTACACCTAGTGGGTGGACCAGTTTTAATGCGCCTTGTTGTGTACATAACAATGAAAACACAGACACAAGAGGACGTGGTGGTGTTATATACGAAGGCGATACTGTAAGCTATCATTGTTTCAATTGCGGGTACAAAGCAAGTTGGCAACCAGGACGTAATTTAAGTTATAAATTTAAAAAACTTTTGCAATGGTTAAATGCACCAGATGCTGATATTACAAAACTAGCACTAGATGTTATGCGTGAAAATGAAGGTGTAGAAGTACAACAACGTAAAGTAGAACTACCTACATTTGGCACTGTGCATTTGCCCGAAGACAGTGTACGCATTGCAGACATTACAGAGTTTAACAAGCATAGTATGGCTGTTTTAGAATATATGGCCGCACGTAATTTAAACTTGGATGATACAAATTATTACTGGTCTTCACAGTTAGGATATAGAGAAAGACTGATAATACCTTTTACATATGAGGGGCGTATAGTTGGATATACAGCCCGTACAGTAGGGGAAAGCAAGCCAAAGTATCTTACTGATAGTCAACCTGGTTTTGTATATAATTTAGACGAACAAGGACATAATAAAGCGTTTTGTATATTGTGCGAAGGCCCGCTAGATGCAATACACATAGAAGGTACTGCACTAACAGGCAGCGACATTGGAGATGCTCAAGCTTTGCTATTGAATAGACTAGGAAAAGATATATATGTTGTTCCTGATAGAGATAAAGCCGGTAGTAAGTTAGTAGAACAAGCTATTGATCGAGGATGGCACGTTAGCTTGCCTGATTGGGAAGATGAGATAAATGATATTGGAGAAGCTGTAGAAAAGTATGGAAGGCTATATACTTTATACAGTATAGCAAGTGCTGCCGAAAGCAGTCCGTTGAAAATTAGATTAAAGGCAAAAAAATGGTTTACATTAAAAAATTAATACGTTTAATTATATGGCCGTACACAAGAATTAGAGATGAATTACGTTATCGTAAAAGATTAAAAGAACTCAAAAAAAGAGATCCATTTATTTACAAATGAAGAAAAAAATACTTGATTATATAATGCATACTGATCCTTGGGCTAAAATATTTTGGAAGCTTTGGTTTTGGTACGGAATACGCAAAGCAATGAAAGAACGCAAAGCCAAAGAAGCAGAAAATGCTAAAAAGCCACGTATGACAAATGACGAGTATTGGGAGAAAGTACACAATGATAGAAATAATAATGTATAAAATATGATCACTTGGGGAATAAGTGCTAACAGTCACGATGCAGCACTAGCAGTATTTAAAGATAAAAAACTAGTATATGCAAGCCACAGTGAACGATACAGTGGTATTAAGAATGATCCACACCTTAATAAAGAGATAATTAACTATGCACGTCAATGGGGAGAGCCTGATGAAATTATTTGGTACGAGAGACCCTTTAGAAAAACTCTTAGACAGATTCGAGCAGGACAAAGCTTCGGGTACTTTAGGAAAAACAATATTAGTCGCTATCTTCGACAGTATGGTATATCTGCTCCTATTAAGTATACTGATCATCACCTTGCCCATGGTGCTGCCGGTTTTTATACTAGTCCTTTTGCAGAAGCCAGTGTTGTGGTTATCGACAGTATTGGAGAGTTTGATACACTCACTATCTGGAACGCAACCAAAGAAAAAGGGCTCAAACGTATCTATAGACAGACGTATCCACATTCCGTGGGACTATGGTACTCCGCGTTCACGCAAAGAATAGGATTAAAGCCACAAGAGGATGAATACATTCTTATGGGTATGGCAGCATATGGAGACCCTTTAAGATTCTTTAATGAAATATTAGAGGAGTTCTTCCACCCTATTGATAGTCACGACGGCTTACAAGGCTTGGTTAATATAGCTTGGGATAGACCCAGGGTCAAATTACGTCATAATTTGCATAGAGGATGTATGTGGTGGCGGCCAGAACTTGATACCCCACAAGACCTAATGGACATAGCGGCTGCTGTGCAATCAATATATGCGTACATATTGAAATATATAAGCAACTGGGCTAGATGGAAATCTCCTTCGGGTAATCTTGTACTAATAGGAGGCTGTGCTTTGAATTGTGCGGCTAATAGTACTATACGCAGTGATTGGAATAATGTTTGGATAATGCCTAACCCGGGAGACGCCGGCAGTGCTATTGGTGCACCTTTAGCTCATTGGCGGCAGCATATCGAATGGCCGGGTCCGTATTTAGGACACAACATAGAAGGAGAATATCCTGTTGAAGAAATATTACAAGAATTACTTACTACTGGTATTGTTGGCGTGGCCAACGGCCGTGCAGAGTTTGGACCTAGAGCTCTTGGCAACCGCTCCTTACTTGCAGATCCCAGAGGAGAAGATATTAAAGACCGAGTCAACAACATTAAACAGAGGCAACTTTTCAGACCCTTTGCACCCGCTATATTGGAGGAACATACCAAAGATTACTTTGACGGCTACACCGGACCATATATGCAATATACATCAACTTGCACAGATCCTGGACTACCTGCAATCATCCACGGGGACGGCACCAGTAGGGTACAGACAGTTTCTAAAAATGAAAGCACAGGCTTTAGAAAATTGCTAGAACGTTGGTATGAAGAGACAGGGTGTCCGTTACTGTTAAATACTAGTCTAAACATAAAAGGTCAGCCGATTGTAAACGACGAGGCCGATGCTAAAGTGTTTGAAAAACATTATGGAGTAAAAGTTTGTACGGTTGCTGCAAAAACGTAGATATATCACGGCACGAAAAAATAATTAAAGTTGACAAGTTTGCATATCGTGTTATAATTAATTATTGTAAAAATTGCGGGCAAGTTAAAGCACAGTCACACATTAGAGAAGAAAAGAATGGCAACAAGACAAAACACTGATTATGGTTATGATATACAAAAGGTATATCTTGAAATGTTTATGACAGACGCACAAAGTTTTGTGCGCTGTCAGGGTGTGTTTAATCCTGATGCGTTTGATAGACGTTTGGTAGAACCTGCTAAATTTGTAAAGCAGTATGTTGACGAACATAATGCATTGCCTACTTTTGATATTGTAAATGCAGCAACAGATAGCAACTTAAAAGATCCAGGGCAATTAGCAGAGAATCATTATGACTGGTTGTTACAAGACTTTGAAACTTTTAGCAAACACAAAGCATTAGAGTCGGCAATTCTTAAGAGTGCAGATTTATTAGAAAACGGACAATATGGTGCGTGTGAAGACTTGGTTAAGCAAGCAGTACAGATTGGATTACAAAAAGATCTAGGCACAGATTACTTTGCAGATCCAAGAGCTAGACTAGAAGGTATCAAAGATCAAAATGGACAAGTTAGTACAGGCTGGCCGGCACTAGACAAGAAACTGTTTGGTGGATTCAACAGGGGCGAACTAAACATCTTTGCAGGTGGATCAGGATCTGGTAAAAGTTTGTTCTTAGCAAATATGGGTGTAAACTGGTGTTTGCAAGGATTGAATGTTATGTACTTGACTTTTGAACTTTCAGAAGCATTGGTTAGTATGCGACTAGATAGTATGACCACAGATATTCCAAGTCGTGATGTGTTCAAAAGCATTGATGATGTTGAAATGAAGGTTAAGATTATCGGCAAGAAGTCGGGTGCATTTCAAGTCAAGTATATGCCCACAGGTAAAAACAGCAACGATATAAGAGCGTATCTAAAAGAGTACGAGATTAAAACAGGACGTAAAGTAGATGTACTGTTGATTGACTACTTGGATTTGATGCATCCAAATGCTGTTAAGATTAGTGCAGAGAACTTGTTTGTTAAAGACAAGTATGTGTCAGAAGAACTGCGTAACTTGGCTATGGAACTTAACACTATCTTTGTTACAGCGTCACAGTTGAATAGATCAAGTGTGGAAGAAATTGAATTTGATCATTCGCATATTAGTGGTGGTATAAGTAAGATTAATACAGCAGATAACTTGATTGGTATCTTTACAAGTAGGGCTATGCGTGAGCGTGGCAGATATCAAATACAACTTATGAAGACTAGAAGCAGTAGTGGTGTTGGACAAAAGATTGATTTAGAGTTTGATGTAGACAGTTTG
>Ga0181410_1000115_pt1 | contig 32635 bp, 24 predicted proteins | sample 33SPOviralmetaG_FD_130112 | JGI IMG/M metagenome (GOLD analysis project Ga0181410, IMG submission 130112) | Marine viral communities from the oligotrophic San Pedro Time Series (SPOT) site, San Pedro Channel, CA, USA - 33 SPOT_SRF_2012-06-20 | ecosystem: Environmental > Aquatic > Marine > Strait...
ATAAAATATACTGGGTGTTCTCCAAGGGTGGCATAGAGTCTGAGATATACAAAACGGTTCTAAAGAAAAAGAGCTACACCTTAAACCACTTTAAAAGAGATTCACTAACTTTAGATTTATAATAATGATAGTACAACTTGATGATTTAGAGGCAGACCTATGTGACTATATAGGTAAACTTAGGTCAAGTATAGCACGGTCAAACAATGTGCATGACGCTAAGGTTGGTAGTCATGATGGAGTAAAGGCTGATATACAGGGATTTAAGGCTGAGTATGCATTTGCAAAAGCTAATAACCTGTTCCCAGACTTTGGATTATCGCCAAGGAGTGGTAGTGCTGATGGTGTAACAAGGGATAACAACAGGTATGATATAAAATCTACACGTTATAAAAATGGAAACCTGTTATCAACACTAAAAGTAAACCATGACGTAGATATTTATATATTAGCATATGTAAATAATAACACGGTTGAGTTTGTGGGATGGGCTTCAAAGGACGATTTAATAAGGAGGGAGAACATTAAGAACTTGGGACATGGGGATGGTTACTTTCTAAGTAGAAATAAATTAAACAAACTATGACCGAACAGAAGATACAGTCAAAGAAGATCAAGGAGCTGGAGGCACTGGGATACTACGTCATAAAACTAAAGTTAACAAACAAGAACGGTATACCTGACCTGATAGCTATACCAAAGAACTCTGACGTGGAGTTCATAGAGGTTAAGAAACCAAAGGGAAAGCTATCTAAGTTGCAGGAGTACAGAATACAAGAACTACAGAAGCATGGAGTTAAAGTCGAAGTCTATAAAGGTCAGTAAATATGACATAGAGATAGGATACACAGATGGATTGGAGGATATGTCACCAAGCGAGGCTTATGCGATAGCACTGTTTATCGACTCTAATATGCCTGACATTGAGCCAAACGATATCTGTACCTATATCTTTGCAGGAATGGTAACGTTCTTTGACGAACCCCTTCCGTTTGTGTTTGAGATAATGTACGTGACTGACGGCAAGCCTACGCTAACAGACGTGTGTATCGTTGACATGGACGAGTACCTAGACCTATTAAATTTAAACCTAACAATCAAATCTAACAATGAAAATAAGTACCCTTAAGAAAGAAAGAGTTAACGCACTAATAAAGATAACGTCAGAGAGGTTTGGTGTAAATGTTCTTGCCAAGAGCAGGAGGAGGCCAGTCATATATGCCAGGGCAGCTTGCTTCATGGCAATGAGGACGTACCTTAACCTAACATATAAGCAGATAGGATTCTTCTTTGACAAGTCTCATGCCTCTGTTCTTCACAGCCTGTTTGAGTGGTCGTACTACATTAAGAACGACCCAAAAATAAAGGAGACATACAGCACCGTAGTGGAGGAATGGTTTGGCGGGTCAGACAGTATATATTTTTTATCTGAAAAAGATAAGATCAAACACCTAGAAAGTCAAATAAAAAGTTTAACTTTACAGCTGTCCATATCAAACTCCAAATTAAAGCAGTTGATGGAATAGTATGTCAGGAGTATCTCGCAAGGATGTAGAAGTAATTACGCACATAAACTACGTGTGCAACAACCTTCACGACCTTACTAACGAAATCTACGAAGACCTAATGGAACGTGACAACGATTCTGCCAAGGACAAGGCGAGGCATATATGCATCCTAATGGAGGAGTTAATTCAATCCCTAACCGATGACATATAAAGATCAGATACGACCCAGGCTGTATGGTAACAAGCGTAAAGCTTTCGAGAACCTAAACAGGAATGAGAGACGTATACTAATCATTGGAGACCTTCACGCTCCGTTCACTCTGGATGGATACTTCGAGCATTGCAAGGAGGTATACGCCAACTACAACTGCAATCAGGTTATTATGATTGGAGATATTATTGACAACCACTTCAGTTCTTTTCATACCGCAGACCCTGATGGGCTTGGTGGTGGTGACGAACTTGACTTTGCCATACAAGAGATAGTTAAGTGGAGGGAAGAGTTTCCTACTGCTGATGTGTGTATAGGTAACCACGACAGGATAATAATGCGAAAGGCATTTGACTCTCAGATACCTGCACGCTGGATCAAGGACTACAACGAGGTGCTTGGAACTAACTGGAACTGGGTAGACAGGGTAGTGTACGATGGCGTACAGTATGTACACGGTGAGGGTGGGACTGCAAGAACCAAGTCAAAGAACGATATGATGTCCACTGTACAGGGCCACATACACACACAGGCGTACACAGAGTGGGTTGTGGGAAGGAATTTTAAGGTCTTCGGTATGCAGGTAGGGTGCGGTGTAGATGGAGGCTCATACGCAGCCGCATACGCCAAGAACTTCAAGAAGCAGGCGATAGGTTGCGGTGTAGTTATCGGTGGCCATACCGCCATAAACTGTCTAATGGAACTATAGGTATGATGAAACAAACAAGCAAGCATAATGAGGGTGGAAAGTATATGTCAACGGCATACTTCCTTTTCTTCTTCTACCTCACGCTGTTACTTACTGCGGCATACGGGGTGTATATAGCGTAACACATGAAGAAGTACAGATTTTTTTTTCATTACAGGAAGCAGACAAAGGGCATGACTGTACACTACAAAGGTAAGTGTATACCTTGTGTGAATGTCAAGTGTAATGTACCTATAGAGACCAAGAGAAATAAGCAACAGCCGCTATTAGTTATGCAAGGATTTTCAGAATCTATAGAGATAGATGGAGATACTTGTATAATTAATTAAAAATAAATATCACAGAAGTTTTACAACTACTTTCTTTTACGCTGCCTCTTTAGTCTCAGCTTTGTCTTTGGCTTAACTCTTTTAGGTAGGCTGTCTGCACCTGGCGTCTCACTCTCCCAACGCCTAGCAATCTCAGGCAGGTTCTTGTGCATGTATCTCCTCTGTGCTTTACTTTTAAATGGCATATGTTATTTATTTTCTTCTCCCAAAACCAGAACTCTTTTTATTACTCCTTCCGAAACCAGAACTCTTTTTATTACTCCTTCCGAAACCAGAACTCTTTCTCTCACTCCTTCCGAAACCAGTACTCTTCCCCTTCACCTTAGGAGTGTAGTCATGTAGCTCATCTTTCAATTGCTTTTTTACTTTTCTCTCAGCAGCCTTTAATTTCTTTTTCGCTTCCCTAGCGTCATACCCAGGAGAGTTAGGGCCGAACGTATTACTCCATAACTCATAGTCATAACGCTTCATGTCACTCTCGCTATCAAACCCTTGAAGCATCTCTTCTTTTATTCTTTTAGTGTCCTCTGCTTCTGCTAATGCTTTACGTAAGTCTTTATATATATTTTCAAGGACTGCCTTGCGAACATCTTTGTACATAGGAATCATACCAAGGTTGCCTAGTATTTCTAAAGGAATCCTTAGACCTATTTCGTTTAACTGTCTTTCTCTTGCCTCTCCAGTTTTCCTTACAGGCTCGGTTATTTTTCTTATGATTAAGTCTACTGTTTTAAGCACAGGGCCAAACGGTGCGCCCAATACTAATACATAGTCTCCGAGAGTTGATCCACCCATTGATTTCTTTTTAGGGCTAACAGTATACTGGATGCTATCCTTAAACTGATCATACTTACCGTCCCTCAAGAATTGTAAATTTTCTTTATTAAACTCTTCAACCCCATAATTTATAATGGATTTAGCAACGTTACCAAAGTCTCTACCTAAAAGCAATGAAGTAAATGTTGATGCAAAAGACTGTCCTAAAACCTTTTGAAAACCTTTCATTTGGTCTATAGGTTTGTTCTCTTTAAACACACCGTCTTCAATAGTGTAGTCATCATCATCATCGTCAAGGTCTAACAAGGAAGATAGTGCGTATGAAGTATACTGACCAATGAGTGTGTACAGCATCATACGAGAGGTAACACCCGCAAGCAGTGCAGCACCATTCTTTTTAGATAAGTCTCCCCTTCCAACCATGTTCACTATACCTGTACGAGCAGTTACATATTCGTATATCAAGAACCTTGTCATGAAATTATTAAACGTATTTATTGCTTGCGCTAATCCGCTTTGATTTGGCTTTTTAGTTCCCTTAAGTATGCCCATGAAAGCATTGTCTGTTGCCCCTGCAAAAACAGATTTTTTATTAGCATACTGACTTGCAGCATTTAATGCAGACTTATTTGCGTTCATGTACGCCTCATTATTTGCTGCTATTTTTTTATAGTCAGGGCTTTTGCCTGTTATCTCTTTAAATTTAACATCAAATGAACCAAAGGTAATAGGCCTGAGTACTAGTTTATCAGGAGTAGAAATCATAACGTCAGCCATGAACTCAACACCCTTAACATACTTTTGACCTGTCTTATTCCAGTACTTAAGTAAAAAGTTTTTTGCACCTGACCTTGTTCCTTTAGACTTCATGCCCGCTGCCTCGTTTATAATAGAACTGTCAATCATTCTTCCACTGAGTCCGTCAGCATATAACCTACCTTGGTTTTCCCAGCCTAAGTTTCTTGCAATCTGAGGCCCCATTTCAGAGTCTATACTACTCATAACTTTTGTTCCAACTATAAATCCCTGTGGGTCTACAACCATAGCGTAGCTTGCGTTAGATGTAAGCTCTGCAATAAACCTCCCACTACCTGCCAGCATAGTTCTATATCCCGTCTCCTTTAAGAACTGCATTGCGGCATCACCAAAAGAAGATTCTGTATAGGAGTTTATTAAAAGATTTGAAACACTCTCTTCAAAAGCAGAACTAATAGCATTTAAAATAAGCCTTTCATTGCTAGGGATTCTACCTTTTTTTGTTAAGTTCTTCTCTGACTTGTTTATTGTTTTCCTTGCAGTCCTAATTGGAGACGTTAAGTGAAAGTCCATTAACGTCCCTTTACTTCCTTTTAAAACTGAGTCGTATATGTTAAAGTTAATACCATCCTTAGACACCAACCCTGTTCTACCTTCTAGGTTACCTCCCCTTGATGAAGGTCTCATCATTTCGTTTATCTTTCCCGCAAAAGATGGGCCTGAGGATATGTCTACCGACTCCGTTGCACTGAGAACATTTATGTGGATGTTATTATTTAATGGTGTAAACTTATCTCCACGAATAATACTTTTTGTAAATACAGCTTTCTCTGTAAGCCCTGCATTAATCTCTCTAATGGTTTCAATAGAGGCCTTTTCCTCAGCATTAAATGATTCATACAGCGCATCGTTATCAAACTCTTGTGTGTCTGCATCGTAATATGTATCAAGAATACCTTGCAATACTTCAGCATCTGAAAATGAAAACTGAGATGTTCCCTTATCGATTCTTTTTATAGTCGCCTCTAACCATTTATGTACAGGGTTTACCTGATTACTTTCAGGGTTAGTTATGAACTCATTTTGAATTGACCAAGCCATTTGCTCAAACGCTGACTTGATAAAATTATTTCCATCGTTATTAATTTTTTTAGATTTCCTTACTTTTGTTATAGCTTTCTCAACCTTTCTTTGTACTACGTTTAAATCACTATTAAAATTAGCAACGCCTTTAGCAGCCTGGCTAAATAATGATTTAAATATATCTTTAGTTTTATAGTCGCCAAAAATTTGATCAATATTAAAGAGTGGATTCCTTCTAACCAACTCAACTATTGAATCTTTTTTTGTTATAAGAGACTTAATCCTTGAGACCACCATTGATATCTTAGCAGGCGTAGCCCTACTGATTGCATTGCTATTTATTTCCCCATCAATAACTGACTGAAGATTTTCGGTTAACTTAAACCCAACTGATGGAAAGTATCCATTGTTTATATTACCAAACACCTTGGATAAATTCTTTAGATCAGTTAAACTTAAACCATCTAATGCTTTATCATTCCTAGATAACTTTATTAAAGACTTTACTGCATCTCTTTCAAGTCTTGTTGGCAGTTGTGTGTCTTTATTTGATGGATTATACTCGGCTATTTGGAAGTCAATCTCTTTTTTTAGATCTTCCTTGAGTTCTTTAATTTCCTTTTCAGATAACTCTTTCTTTTCTTTTGCGGGAACAATCCCAGACTTATACTTCTTCATGAGTTCAAACTCACTTTCTGTGATTACCTCCTCCTTTAGCATTTCCTTGATAGTCTTAGCGTAGCTTACTTCACCATCATCGTTTAATACTTTTTCATATTCGTTGTATAACTTATTGAGTTCAGGAATCAAACTCATTTCCTGGTTTAAGGTGTCGAGTATATCATTCACTAACATTGTCGTTTTCTGAAGAGTAGGTAGCTTACCTAGTACTGACTCCTTACCTCCAAATATATTTATAAGCTCCATGTAGTTATCTAACACAGAGTCAGGTATCATGCGTGGGTTAATAGAAAATATTCTTTGAAGTTCTCCACTTAATGAATTTAATATACCTATTCCTTTTGATGAATTTTTCTTAGCCGTACCCCTCTTATTGTTAGCTATGCTAATTGTATTAGCGTAGTCTGCATTAGCAAACACCTTGGCCATGTAGTCCACAAAGCTATCAATAGATGACTCACTAAGCATATTAACCTTGGCAAACCTTTTTATTATAACTAAAGACTGGTTGGTAGTTATCTTTCCTTTCTTTACCAGCTCACTAACTTCCTTGGCTACTGCCTTGCTTGCTTTAATGAATGACCTTATGCCATCTTTTGCTCCACGATTAAGTGATTTTATTTGTGAAGCAATGGCTTGTCTCTGTGTCAATGTAATTTTAGAGGGTTCTTTTATATCTAACCCTAATTTTTTTGATGCTTTTTTAATAGCAGCTTGAGGTGTAATTGATTTTTTTATTGGCTGGTTAAACTTTTTCCTAAGGTCAACAATCATTTTCTCACGCTGGACATCTGTAGCATTCTCATAAAGCCTAGTCCCCTTTAGGTAAGATACAGAAGCGTCATATAATTTCTTAGGACTTGTACTGTCCTTAGTGTTTCTGTTTTTAACTTTTTCTACTACGCCATCTATCTCTTTCATCACCCTATCAAAACCTTCAGCAAAATTCTCACTTACTTGAGATTCAACATTTGCTATATCACCTGCTTCTTTAAATGATTCAAGTATAACATCCATTGCTACACCTCTCTTGTTAAGGATAGTTTTGATGGCTACGTTAGATATACCCTGACCTCTTGCGTCCTTTATAAACTGAACAACATTATCGCTCAATTCAAAACTAAACATAATATTTTTTGATTCTTTCTTGGCATCAAACGATGCACTTAGTTCTTTACCTCCAAATAAATCTGCAAGACCTGTGTTTATAAAGTCTTCTATAGTTAGTGAATCTATACTCTTTTTAACAGATGCTTGAATCTTTTTAAGAGATTTATCATATTGTTCTTGAGTTATTTCCTCATTTTTTAGTTGCCTCTTTAATTGTTTTATATCTTCTTTAGCAAATAATTTCTCAGACCTAACAAACTTTTTTTGAATATATTTAAACGTTGCATTCAACCATTCTATAAAGTTAGATTTTTTCCCTGCATCAATAATGGTTTCACCTTTGTTTGCCATCAACTCTACTAAAGCTTCTTCTCTTGCTAAAGCGTTGTCTCCATATTTTTCTATTGCAGTTTTTAAAGCTTCAGTTCCTTCAACTAATTTTAAACCTTTTTTTAATAGAGCAGTTCCTGCATCACCACTTGCTTTAGAACGAAGGAAGTCAATCCAAACGTGACCAAACTCGTGAATAGGTGTACCTAAAGAACTAAACTCAGGGTTCAAGAAAACTTTACCATCAGTAGTCATACCAAGAATTATTTTCCCTTCTGACACTTTAGTCCTTATATTGGGTTGTTTTAGCATTGCTTCAAACTCAGCCTTAGTACTAACTACAGTTACTCCTGGAAATGCAAATCTAAACTTAGCAGCTAAGACTTGAATATCTGACATATCTGTTTGTACTGCAGCACCTTGAAAAGCTTTATCATTTGCAGCAGTCCCCATTGTCTGAGCAGCCGTACCTTTTTTAGTTGGTGCAACACCTGCAGTATTTTCTTTAAAGACTCTGTTTGATTTAGCTTTCCATTCAGGGAATACATTCATTCCATTTGTAGGATTACTAATCAATGCAATTAAACCACCCTTTGGGCCTGAACCATAGTTACCGTGTTCTATATCTACAACACCACCATCTAATACATCAACACCAACAATAGAAACAATATCTCCCTTTTTGGTTTTCATCATTGACGGTTCTCCTACTGCATTGTATATATTATCTGATAAAAATACACTTGAATTATCAGTAGTACCTTTGTATAATGATTTTAAGAAAGGCTTATTTGCTTTCTTAATTCCTTCAGGTGAAGTTAAGTTATTATATAGTGCTGCTCTTTCATCTAGCGTTAAAGTAGTTTTATAGTTACCTTTTGCTCTTGCGTTAGCATCTTTAACTACGGCATTTATTAATGCACCAAGAGTTGTAATTTTGTTATCGCTTATAAATTTTAGAAGTTTAGGATTCTGTTTTCCCTTTTTAACTTTTAATCCTGCAATTAAATCATTTAATGCAGCAGTCTGATTCTCTTGAGACTGTGCATTAATTTCAGGTGATAAATATCTAAATACTATTTCATTAGAATTAATAGCATCATTACCCATTCTTATAATTGCCATTGGTATCTGACCGTTAGGTAACTTACCTTCCTTCCATAACCTATCAAACAATGGTTTGTTTTTTTTATATAATTTTACTGCGTTTTTAAATTGTCCTTCAGACGTACTTGGTTTTACTCCTGCCCAAGCTGCTTTAACTTTAGCTAATGCATTAAACATTATACCACCCTTTGCTTCCATATCACCACCCTTAGAGTCTTTGATAGTTCCACCTGCTGCAGTATCAGATATACCTGTAATCATTGGTATACCATTAAAGTATTCTATAGGTTTAACTGCCTTCTCTTTACTCTCAAACCCCATCTCAACCGCATCAGTATCGGTAAATTCTTGAGTTGAATTACTATCCTCAAAAGGACTAACATTAACACCACCACCTTCAGTAGTTGATTCAAAGTTTACCTCTGATTCAGGAAAATCATTATTCATTTCCTCTTGAATTAATTCACTATCTGCAGCATCTACAGATACCAAAGCATCCCCCTCTTCAGCTACACTAAATTTAATATCATCTTTTAAATCTTCTTGCTTAATATTTTCCTCCTTGATGCTTTCGTCTAAAATTGATATCTCTTTATTAAAAATATCTGATGCTCTTTTGTTAATCATCTCGTCAGTGAGGTCATAGTCTTCAACACCCTGCTCTGCCATCTCAGTCTCAATTTCATTAACGGCCCTCTCCTGTAACTCTACCTTATCCTCGGTAGATAAATTACTATACTCATCCTCAATGGCAACTTCTTCTTCAAGTGGATTCTCTTGAAGGTCTTTAATTTTTTTCTTTAATTCAGCAAGTCTCTTCTTTCCTCCTTCAGTTTGAGGATCACCCAAGTTTTGTTTCTCGGTTTCTAAATTAACTAACTCATTTAAAGTTTCTTTATTGGTAATATTATCTTGACCAACTTCTTTTATTACTTGGTTTTGTGTTTTGAGTTTATTTTTTCTTGCTTGAGTTAAGTCTTTTATGTCACTATCATTAGATACCTCAAATTTCATGGCAGCAAAGTCTTTGTCAGATGCTTTGTTAACCATGTCAGTATATGTTTGAAGGTCAACTTCTCCTCCATTAATTTTATATACAGGTTTAGATTTTAACTTACTATAAGCATATGTAAATGGTGCTTTACCAGCTCCACCTATCGCTTCAAAACCAATCTCTCTTGCATCCATGTCTTGGCCAACAGCAAGTCTTGCTGTTGCTTCTCCAACACCACCACCTACACCTTCAATAGCAGTAGCAGTTGCAAATCTTTTTCCTTTACTTGCGCCTTTAATAGCTTGTTTACCAACAATTTTACCACCCATTTTCATGGTGTATCTATCAATAAGACCAATCACTGCACCACGACCAGCTGACTTAGCTCTTATATTAAACATGGCATCTTCATCGGCTAATACTTTTTGAATACCAGATTCATCAAAATTATCTCCATTATTTTCTACCTCTTCTCTGAGAAACTCTGCAAAGCTCATACCTGTTTCTAAAGCCATACCAGTAGCTCCATAAGCTACAGGCAAAGCAGCTATTGCTCCAGGAATAGCACCAACTCCAAAACCCATAGCTCCAACACCAGCCCCAGTAGCAACTACAGCTCCAGCTGCTCCTGCCGTGGCTGGGTTAAGCATTTGTGTTACTGTTTGTGCAGCTAACTGAGCAGCAACAGATGGGTTATATGCAAGTCCTTTTAAGAAACCAAGAACGCCACCACCAGATTCTTCATATATTTTATTAAAGCTACTCATCTCATCAGTTTCACCTAATGACGCTAGCTCTTGTTGTGATTGAATAAATTCTGCTATATCTTGTGGGGATGCATCAGAACCTTTAAACATTAAGTCATAAGATTCATCAGCCGTATTTCCTTGAACGAAACCTTGTTTACCAGCACGATAAATATCTCCTACAAAATCAGTAAGAAAGTTTTTACCTACAACATTTTCAAGTATTGTATTTTCTTCACCCTTTAGAGTTTCAGATTGATTGATAGGAGGCGTGGGTGTACCCAAAGAAGTGTCCTCCGAAACCAACTCCACATTTTGCTCTGGAGTAACAGATATAGAGTCTTCTTTTTTTTTTACACCAAAACCTACTAATTTAGAAAACTCTGAAATATCTTTTGAGTATCCTTTGGTTTTTACATAATCAAAATTGTCATCCAAAACCTCTTGGTTAGAACTTATTAATTGAGTAAACTCTTCTATGCTTTTGCTATAACCTTTAGATGTAGCTCTTTCGTATAAGTCTTTTAATACTTCTGGATTCATTTTATTTATATTTATAAGCTACTGTAATCAGGACTTGTACTTGATTTTTTACCTTTCTCTTTCTTAAACTTCTGAATATATAATTCTCTCATAAAATCTTTAAGATTTTGCTTTTCTGCATCTCCTTCTTCTGTACCAGTAATCGAAAAGAAGTCACCTTGGAATGTATTACTAGGAACTGTGTATCCACCGACTTGAATCTCAAAAATGTCATTACCTTTATCTATAGTAGTTATAGTCGGAAAGTCCTTCTTAAACCTATCTATGATTTGTGTCTGCATTTCCTCGTCGTCTTCGTAGAAATCTAAATCATTTATCTTTTCATCTAATACCAAGGCATTAGCATCAGTATCAAATTCATCATCTTCAACAATTCCTGCAGATCCATATACAGCACTTATACTAGTGTCATCGCCACCAGTCATATTAGTCTTATCAATATCCTTGCCAGTCAGCAAATTTCCTGCAGAATCTACAAATTGCTCAAATGTTTTGCCCTTCATTGTGATAAGCCTAGGCTCTAGTTCGCCATTAACCTCCACCGTAACTAATAGACCATCAGCTGTTTTTTCTATATTCTTTACATTTGGACTTATGTTTGCAAAATGTTCAAGGCCTGCCATCACTGCAGACTCATCTTTACCACGAAATACATTACCAAGCATTTTTAGATTTTGAGCGTTAGTTGCCTCCTCTTTTTTCTTATCATCATTTGCCTTTGATTTTGATGGACTAACTTGCTGACCAGACATACCCTTAGTATATTCAATTTTTTGTATTAGCTTACTCTCAATCTGCTTTTGTACTATATCACGAGCCTGGTCAATCTGTTCTGGTGTCATCATTAACTCAGGCATTCCATTCCCATTAGTCCTGTACTGAATTGTACCAGGCTCATCCTTGAGTGAAAGCTTTACTCCAGTGTTCGCTAATACTTGCATAGCGTTAAAGTTGTTTGGATTATCTCTCTTTCCTGCTACAACGTCTACCGAGTCACTCATCCATTTATCATATGCGCCTGGTTCATTCATTAGAGACTCATCCCATGCCTGCCTAATACCCGTAGTCTTTTCAACCACACCACCCCCACCTAATACAGTGTAATCACTTATGGTAGAAATAACCACATCCCCTAGGTCTGCCACAGCAGCGGTAGTAAGCTTCCCTGTGTCACGCCTGTCCAGTTGGAATGCTGTCCTGTTGTTAAGTGTAGCCAGACTTTGATACAGCTCAGGGTTTTTCTTTAGGTCTGGTATAACCATGTTACCATTGCCATCGTCTTGTAGTGTGACTATAAGCATCTCACCAGTTGACGGGTTAGTAATTAGCTGCTTGTTCTTTAGGTCTGTGTAATCAAACGTACCCTCGTTAAAAACAATCTCTAACTCTGACGCTATCTGATTTCCATCCTCTCCTTGTGCCAGCCTTTCCATAGCAGCCTTGTACTTATCGTCTGCGTTCTTGGCAAATATACTTAGGTTCTTGTACCCATCCTTCACACTCTGCTGAAAGAGCTGGTATTCGCTAGGCTTTATCTTACCCCTAGTCATTAGTTCATACTGCGTTGCCATGGCGTTCTTAGAAAAGTTACCACCCCTTATAACAAAATTATTTACAGACTGGTTATCAAGGTCGGCAACCTGAGACAACTCGTTTAAAGTATTCCTCTGAGATGTCGCAAGTTCGTCTCTCTTCGTCTGCCTTTCGTCAGATATTTTTGTTACCTCGTCACTTATGTCCTTGGCTATAACACCCCAGTCTACCTGAACTGAGTCAGTGTCCCTCTGTGCGTATACCGAGAACTGGTTAGCCCCTGATGGTGTGTCCCTCCTTTCTCGTGTATCCTTTCTTTCCTTTGCCATTGTTATTTATTTTTTTCTGCTAGTAGGATATGGAAGAAGACCTGGAATATAGCTATCTTTCTGCTCCGTACCTCCTGGTATTGTCATGCCGTATATGCTTGACATTGGATTTTTCTTAAAAATATTAGCACCTATTTTAGCAAACTCATCTTCTTGACCACCACGCTTGTTGAACTCATCAAAGAGGGTTACTGGATTGACATCTGGTGGGTCTGGTGATGTTTTATCTTTATTTGGATATAAATCCTTACCCCTACCATATATATAAGCAGCGTTTGCAGCACTATTTATACCACTCTGCATAGCAGCAGCCCTAGCCTGTTCAGCGTCCCTAGCCATAAGCTGTTGGTCTGTCGCCTGGCCTATATCTATCTGTAACTGTTGTTGGTTTATGTTCTGCCTAGAGTCGGCCTTCATCTGCCTGTTAGCATAAAGCTCCTGACCCAGACCAATACGTGTCTGCTCGTTGGCCGCTGCCGCAGCTGCAGTTAGCCCCTGCACCCCACCGATAAGATTCCTTGTGTCACCCTCCTGCAGTGCCTGTATAGTCTGCTGCTGGTTTGCCATGTTTTGAGCAAACTGCTCCCCGTATGCGTCTAGGGGTACGTTCAGTCCCTCGTAGTAGTCCTTCTCTGCCTTCTTTCTAGCGTCCGCTACTAGCTTCTCAGATGCCTTCCTTGCCTTGGATGCCATCCTTGATTGGTCTGCGGCCTGCTTAAAAGATAGTCCTGAACTTATTGCGCTAACTCCTACTCCTATTGTTGCTGCTGTTCCTATTGCCATGCTATAATATTTTAATCATTTCACTTGTGTATTTAGAACCCTCTGTGTACCCCAGATCCTTATATGCCTCTATAAGTGGCTTGCTCTGTATCAGTGCGTATGAGTACCTGTGTCCACTGTTCTTTGCTATGTCTGTTATGTGACCTATAAGCAGCCTTATAGCCGCCTTTCTTTTGTCCCTGTCCTTGTAGTTTATGTTCGATATAATCCAGTCACACCAAACCGCTTTAGAGTTTGTCATGTACATAAACCCTGCACATACAGGGGTCTCATTGTCATATACTATATACCCACCAGTCCCGTCCTCAGGTAAAAAATCTTTAGGGGGCGGTGTCCATCTCCAGTCTCTCCACCACTGACACAGTATATCGTCATAGTCAGTAGAGCTTAGTCTATTTATATTTAATTCCATTTAATGCAAAGATAATAAATTTCTATGGAAAACTTTTCATCACACTACTTCCCACTGCAAATAGCTCTACTGGCGTGGTGTCGTCATTAACTAACGTGAACTCCATGTAGTATCCCCTCATGCCATAGCTCTCCGCTATAGTGTTGTTAACAAACAGTAGGAACTGGCCTGCGACTGGGGCTGTAGCCCCTGCTATCGTAGTATCCAAAGTAACCGTACCGCTGTCTCCAGACTTAACCACTTCTATCACCTGTCCTGCAAGGGATGGCGAAGAGTTTGGTGCTAGTGTGTAAGCAGTTGCCCCGTTTGTTATGATGTTTCCTATGTTGTTGTTGAACGTACACAGCACCGTATCGGTTGGACATGTAGTACTTCCCGCACTTATTGTTAATCCACTTGATACCGTTGGTACTACCTGTGAACAGAAAGTTGTACTAGTGCCACTATTTAAAGTACCTTGTAGTACATTACCATCACAATCAGTTATTTCATAAAACCCAGTACTACCAGTATTATTAGTAATTAAATAAGATTGACAACCTATCCCAGTAACAGATACTATGTTGCCCAAGCCATTTGAGTACCTTAGGGAGAAGTTTGTTACCCCCGTGTTGTGTCTTATGTACGCAAACCATTCACCCTCCTTCTGCTCGAAGTTTAGCTCAGGTACATTACCCTGGCTTAGGTCAGTAAGCAGAGACGTACAGTCCCAAGACGCATTACTCTCAAACGAAAGTGTCTTAAACAGCTTTATAGTTACCGATGGCTGTGGGTTAAACACGCTCGTAACACTTGACGTACCCTGTACGCCATAGTAGTTGTTACGTATGCTATTGGTATTATGCCTATACATGTTTCCGTTCTGGAAGGTGTATAGGTATCCATTCATCCCCTTTATGTACTCAGGGAAGTATGTATAGAAAGACGGCCAACCCTCAGCCCCCTCGCTATAGGTCAGTGTGAATGGATTACTTGATGACGGTACTGGCATATGTATTATTTTTTAAGGTGTTTGAGGTTGGCATGGGCCTTTCTCTATAACCACACCGTTTCTTACTCTAATATATTCCCCTACGCCTGGAGATGATGGTATGTCTATATAGTAATATAAAGGATTTGATGTATCGTTAAGGTACACAGAGCCATCTGATGTTGTGAATACAAAGTTACCCACATCAGGCGTGGTGTTCGTGTCCACATCAAACTGCTGTGTCTGAAAGTTATAACTGTCTGAATTCCTTGCGAAGTAATACGTATTAAAAGTTGGTGTGTCTGTACAGAAAGGAATGTTCACAGTACCTTCTTCTCCATCAAAGAACGGCAGTTGTGCGGGACACTCAACCTCAAATGTCATACCAGTGCCACACAGTGGTGAATAGTTAAGCATGTCAGCAAATGTAGACGCAGCGTTTGTTTTTGGGAAAACTAAGGTATAAGGCCTAGCAGCATTCGTTGAGATCTGAGTGTAAAAACCTACTTGGTTGCTATTAACCACAACCGTCTGGTACGTCCCCTGCTCAACAAAAGACCCTGTCACAGATTCATATGTGAAATCTTCGAGCTGGTCTAATGGCTCGCATGGGTCTGTTGGGGTTTGATCGTAAGTGGCAACAAAAGTTGTATTGGTACTAGCAACTCCCACATACGTAGGATCGGTAGGGTTATTGTTTATGCCTGCATAATCTATTTGAGTTCCATTTTCATCTACAAGATCAATACCGTTGTGGTTGTACTTGATAGTAAACCTGTTATAGTTACTTCCATCGTGTGTTATTATAGTACCCGCTGGGTATCCAGGCCCTTGGTCAACAAACCCAGTTTGAATCCTAAAAATTACAGCACCCGTTCCACCACCTAGCTCTAAGCATGATGAGTACACTCCACTTGTACTCTCGAACACTGACACAAGAGCGTTACATGGAACACAGCAGGTACTGCATGTCTCTGCGGACAGCAGTATGCCAAGCAATTGCTGCCTTACTATGCCTGCATTTGAGTAGTAGCCATCTGGCGCAAGGGTAGTAAGATCAGAATCCGTAAACACGGATGTAGCCTGAGCAAAAGAGTTTCCATTAAAGTAGTATGTTCCTAACTGTCCCATATTATTTTTTTAACAATTTTTTATTTGTAGCACCAGGCCATTTAATCCTATCTCCATGTACGTTGTTGCAGATATCTTATAGAACCCTGAAGGTAATACATTTACCAGACCCGTTGTTGTGTCCTCACAGTTTGAACTTGTGTACACAATACTTCCAACCACTGGTAAAGAACCAGACCCGTTGTTGTGGTAGTACGTTGAGTTTGTAACCATGCCACACACTGAGTCCTCTACCGATGATGTACTCGCTAAGAAAGGAACACAGCTCCATGTACACGTACAACAAGCTGCAATCGCAGAAGTTGAATCGTAGCACAGCTGCTGTGCGCTAATATCCCTAAGGTCGTATATTACATACAGGTACTGGTTTCCTACTGGCAGGCTTAGTCCAGTCACCGTTGCTAAGTTTATGTTAGGGGAAGGGCTTGTCACGTCTACGTTTGGTATGGTAGTAGAAGCCGCTAACAACGCATCCACATCCGTAGGGGTGTTGGCATACAATGTGTTAGAAGACAGGTACTTGAAGTTATCTTCTGGATACCCCCAGTTATAGTCATCAAAGTTTACCTTGTTTGCCCTAATAGTAAAATCAACTCCGCTGTACGGGAACACTCCCTGTGACCTTATACCAGCCTGTACATTGTAGAAGCTAAACGTGTTGTTACTCGTACCCAGTGTGGCCATGTCGCTGTCTACTGGGCTATTAGAGTTTGTATTGCTCCAGCTGTACTCAACGTGTATAGTCTCACCTGCGTTAGTGCTTGAGTTGATCATACACTTCACTACCGTAAGTGGTATCTTCCCTACACACTGTGGTGTCACACTAAATGCAGCTGTATCAACAGGCGTTATAGTGACCTGTGCATTGGTAGGTGTAAGTGCTGACTTGTTCCACGTAAAACTTCCTGACACAGTAACCACACCCGATGAGTATGTGTTCCCGTTCCATAGCACGTCTATAGTAATCCCGCCTGAGTATATCTCGTAGTCTACTACACTGTTTCCAATTATACTTCCAAAGTTATATGTGTGCGTAACAGGCTCACTTAGTCCCTTGAACGATAGCTGTGCGCCACACTGTAGCACAGGCTCAGGTACAGGCACAGGGTTTAAGTTTGTTCCAAGGACATACTCGTCCATATATGGATCGAAGCCACCAACCTTCTGAGTGTTCAACTGAAAGTTCCACTGGTCTCTAAACCAAGACCGCATTCCTAGGTTTGATATAACCCTAAGCCTGTCGTTACTAGAGTTACCCATAAGTTCTATCACAGCACCCCTCTTGGTGTCGGTAAAGTAAAAGTAAGGCCCGTGGTTAGCAAAGCTCTCTGGGTTGTAACTAATACCATACTCCTCTACACGAGCTATCTGTGTGCCTAGTATCTGTGGCACTGACACGATAGACCCGCCACCCACTGAGTCGCTGATAAGGTTCTTGTCCGCAAGTACGTAACTAATCCTATCCTCCTGTAGCGTGAGTATGTCTGTCTCCCTTGCAAACAGTAGCTGTATAGGGCCAAACGATGTCTCCAGTGTCTTGAAGTTTGCCAGACCTAGGTTGAACTCGTTAAGGTTATTTATGCCAGAGCTGCTGCTGTACACACCGCTGTATGTAAGGTCAGCAAACCTGTCTGTCTTTTTGTAGTCCTGCTCCGCTACTGCCAGTCCCCTCTGCCCCATGACAACAGACCTTCCATCTATCCTGTCTAGGTACTTATAGCTCTCCACGCCATTACCAAAGGTATAGCAGTCCATAAAGTCTAAAGTAACGATTGCGTCCTGTGTAGTGGTCTGGTCTTGGTCACCAGAGTCCACGCTCCCCGTTGACTTGTGTAGCATGTTTCCAGTAGCCACGTCCCTAACTAGGGGCAGTGCCTCTGACGCATCAAAGTAAATCTCATCGTTTGCATCGGCTGGCTCTGTTTCAAATACCATTACCGTGTTTGCCCTTTGGACTACTATCTCAGCAGATACAGTCATTTCTTGGTCAAACACAGTCCATCCATTGATCCCTATACCCCCACACCTAACACCAAGCCATAAAGGACTTGTTACGTTACCTGGATCTTGCTGTATGAACTGAAAGTACATCTTAAAGAGATCCTCCCCCACAGTCTCATCAGCACGTTTATATGCCCCATCTGCGTTTGTTGGAGATGTAGCATTTGGATCTAAACCACTACCTGATGGGTCAACAAAGTTAGTATTGTAAATACCGACAGGGTCAGCCCCTGAAGAGTATGTTGCGGTAGTGTCTATGTTAGAGGCAGTCCAAAATTCGTGGAAGTCACTGTAGTCCTCTGACACTACAAAGCTCCTGTCTAGTTCCCATTCTCTTACTGGCCCACCACCACCCTCAGGTCTAAAGAACTTAAACTTCATGTCTATGACTGAACCTGCAGGCAGGTCATAGTTACTTGTTGTGCCGCCAACAGTGTCGTATGTATAGCATGGGTATGATAAGGCCCATACATCATCCCCAGGCACCTTTGAGTCAGATGCTCTTGCCCTTAGTCCATAGTCAATTATAGAGTTGCTAGAAACCTGAGCAGAAAAGTTGGTCGCCTTGATCTGCATGTATAGCCCTGCCAACTGCTCGCTGTCTTCCCCAAGCTCTTGCTGTCCATTTAAAAAGTCAGAGCTTTGTGCCTCTACGCCCAGTACCGTGGTCTCAACCAAGGACGTTAAAGCACCCCTTGTGTCTCTCTTTACCCTAAGTCTGTCTCCAACCTTTACCTTGTTCGTGTTGTCACCCTCTAGCTTAAAGTGTGTTACGTTGTCAAACGGGTTTGTGTAAAAGAAGTTGCTGTAAACCGTCTCGTACCCAACCTTACTTGGCTTGACTACAAACTTATACTTAGTCGCCCATGTTGGTGCGTAGTTCTGTATTGTGGCCTGTATCTGGTTCTTTGTTAGACTCGCACTAGGTGGAACGAATATAGTGTTGTACTCAGATACCAAGACGGTAGAACCCCTGCCGTACTCATCTAGGTATACAATCCCAGTCTCAAAGTCTCTGTCACTGTGTAGGCTTGATTTATTTATGTTGTTAGTAAAGCCCACCCTAAACGAACTGAAGCTAAAGTACTCGTACATGTCAGCAGATGGAGTAGTACCTGTAGAGTACTTCATCGCCAGCGTCTGTAAAGTAAAGGTAGTTTGCCCAGAGGTAGCACTAATAGCAAATCCCTGCTGCGCAACACTACTTGTAATAGAACTTATGATTTTATCAAAGTCACAATCACCTTCAGCGGGTGCTACTAATCCTGCGTTAAACCTATCCGTTAGAGATATCCCCTGGTCAGCTGTTGCTATTGGTTCAAAGTTTGTGTCTATCAAAGTTCCTATAGCATTCTCAAAATCTGCTGAATTAACAAAGTCAAAGACATTTGCATAGTCCTGTGTGAGGTTTATGGTGACATTTATGTTAAGCGGAGAATTACTAAACCCAACATTATCGATGTAACACGTATCAGTAGTTGTACCGTTTATAGTAAAGTGTTCAATCCTTATATCAAAAGCTAACTGCGCCCCCCTTAAGAGTTGGTCTTCTACCTCTGCAAGGTCTACTGTGGCTAAAGAGTTAGGCACATCAATAGTTGCTGATGGGTTTATGGTATAAGCAACACCAGGATTTACGGATGAGTTTTCGAGTACAGCATTGTCTAAGTTTATAAGGCTTAACGATGTAGCGAATAGTGATGTAGAGTAGTCTATGGGAATGTTCTGTCCGTTTATGTTTACTATGTCATACCCATCGGTATAGTTACCGTATATCAGCCTGTTGCCCATTATTGTTTGGGCCTGTGCCTTTAGTGGGACGTTGTCGTACAGCCTCAGTAACTCATCCGATCCTATTACAGAGTATATCTTACTGTTCGTGAACACATACTCCTGCGTTGCGTTGTCTGCCCAGCCGTAGTCTTCCTTCTTGAACCTCTCTATTACATATATCCTGTTAGTGTTAGAGTCCTTATACAGCAAGTCAACTTGAACAACCCTGTCACTCCCTGTGCTAAACTTTACCTTAGCACCGTTGAATGCATTAGACATACCAGCGTTGTCATAGCTTCGGGTATCGAACCTAAAGTTTGATGGCTGGAATGCAGGTAGACTGAATAAAGAAGTCGCACTGTACTCGTTGTTTATGTACCTGTACCTGTAGGCAAAGCTTATAAACCTGTCCTCCAAATAATTTTCTCCACCCACCACATTGATTAACTCAAACGTAGGTGCTGTCAGTGGAACTTCGCCAGTTGCTGTCTGGTCTTCAAAACCAGGTGGCTTTAGTATCACAGATATATCCTCCTCCTCTATACCATCCACATCCCCCGTAGGAAATTCGTATGTGTCGTTTACATTTATTCTCCTTGGTGGATTCTTTCCGTCCGTAAAGAACAGTAAGTCCTCGATCTTATCTACGCCAGTTATTAAATACTCTGGGTCAAACTTTAATACGTCAAGTGTTATCACATGGTATCTGAGCTGATTGTTCTGCGTGTTAAACGACACCACCATATCAACTACACCATCGGTAGCCACTGTGTTAGCGGGGTCATGAACAAACCAGTACATAGTCTCCAGCTGCCCATCGTCATATGCACCTAGGCATGTTGCCGAGCTTGACAGTGACTGCCCACCATACTCTAATGTAGTCAAGGAGTTGTTGCCCTTTGAGTTCTCTACAGCACCTATCTCAGTGTTTTCAGTAGAACCCAGACGCACGTTTATAGCATCTACATATTCACCTGGTGGAAGGAGTCTCTCGTCCACAGACTTATTCATCCTACCTGCAATAAAGTTTGTATTTATTATTGGCATATTATTATTTTATCCATTTATCCTTGCCCCTCATGTTCATCAGAAGCCTGCCAGGGTGTATGTTACTTAGTCTTAATTTTGCGTTCCTTAGTAGTGATGACTTATCTTTCCTTGCCCTGTTAACTACATACTCCTGCACACCAAGCCTGCCGTTTAAAATAGAGTAACGTATGTACGCATATATGTACTCCTCAAATAACTTATTTAAACTAACAGACGCATCGTCTCCGTTCTCCATTCCGTCAGATACATACTCTAATACCACTGACATCATACTACTCCCTGAGCTAAAGTTTATTACCCCTGCCTTCTTGTCTATATTAAACGTAGGGTTTGAGTTTGCTGTCTCTGTATTCAGACCAAACCTTGCACCAACCTGGTAGTCAAAGTACCAACACCCCTCTACATTCCATCCCTCCTGCCCGTCATAGACACTGTTTGAGTTTAGGTATATACTCCTTGCACCACCCCTTATACGGGCTAGATCTATTTCACTGTCCTGAGGGCTTAGTACGTTACCGTCTTGGTCGAATAGTAGGTTAGACTCGTTGTCTTGTAGGTAGGCCTTGGCGTAGCTTGTCTGTATGTTTTCAGTCAGTGGACGCAGTACACCATTCCTCCACTCAGATATCCTAACCCAGTTCACAAAGTCGGATGGCAAAACAAACCTATGGCTACTGTCTAAGTCTAGCTGCAGTATCTTTATCTCCTTGAGTGCATCGTAGTTTAACTCCTGTATACCACGCTTTGCATGGAACAGTACCTGAAACCTGTTCAGGTTGTTAACCAACTCGTGGTTTCCTTGGTATATAAGCATGAAGTTATTAACTATATCCTCTAATGTTACATACTGGTACGAACCCCAATTCGCATCGTTAGGGTTTCCCTCGTTGTTTGTGTAGTACTGGTACTGATTTATATATGCCATCTTAACTTGTTTCTTGTGTATCTAATGCTTCCTGTCCCTGTGCAAACTGTACAACATCTGCTTCCCTTATTTCTACTCCCGCATACTGTAATATCTTATTAACTAAGTTAGGTTCATCTGAAAGCGGTAGCTCAAAGTCTTGATACAGTCCATCAGATATATTAAATATAGGGTCGTTACCAGAGGTCTCTAAGTAAGTCCAGCTAGGTACAAACGGATACCTAATATACTGAGCCAATACCTGCCCCTGTTCGTATACACTAGATGGGTATATCTTAGAGCTTAATGCGTTCTGAACATACGCAGGGTATGTCAACGTTGGCTTGGTTAGTATAGAGTTATCTAGTAAGGTTATCTTAGCCTGTGTTACCTTCTCTGCTTCCTTTAAGTTATTAGGATTATATACTGCGTAGTCTATAGGAGACGAAATAATATTTGTACTTTCCACCTGAAGCTGTGTCTCTGACACCACGCTCTCCACTAATGTGTTTGTTGGTATACCCCCAATACTATACCCCACAACATCTCCTGGAAGTACTCCGCTTGTTACAAAGGTAGCGTTTGTGTCTAGTATCTCGTTCTGACCAACCGCAAAGCTGGTTGTAGTACCCGTAGCCCTAATCGTTTGGTAGACTAACATCTTGTTAAGTAGGTAGTAGTCACTTCCGTTTAGTGTTGCGGTAGGGAGAAGGTACGAGCTTTTATTTAATGTAGCCGTACTCTGATTTTGTAGGGGTGCTAGTACCGTAAACGTGTCTATAACCTCCTCTAGTCCCTTTACTATATCTGCGTAACCAGTCCCTGAAGACCTGTTATTTTCTCTGTTGATCCAGTTGTTGTACTGATAAAAGTAGTCCTCAAACAAGTCCATCTGGGCTTGTAGGCAGTATAAGTTAAAGTCTTGGGGAGATAGATATCCGTAATTGTTTTTATTGAGTACAGCTAACACTGTATTTCTCACAGAATTTATCATCGATATTCTTTTTTACAAAGATAACAAAAAAAAAGAGGCCTAATTTTTTAAGCCTCTCTCTTTGTTATTAACTATTACTACTTAAGCGTTTCTTTAATAGCTTGTAAGTCTCAATACCATCATCTGTCTGGAACAATGAAGCCACAATGTAGTAGGGGTCTTCACCAAACGGAACGGTTAGTAACTTAGTTTTATTCTTTGGTAAGTTAAAGTAAACGTCTTTACCTGAGTTCCTAAACGACAGGTAAGAGTTATTAAAGAACTGAACAACATCATTGGTCAGGTCTAGCATAGGATCGTTTATGGTCTCCATAAAGTCATGTGGACTGTTTCTTGCATAGACAAGTACATCCCTCTTGATCTCAGCGGTAGACATCTTGTCAACCGAAACCCCGATCAATACCCTTGCCACAGCCAACAACTTATCGCCCTTTAATTCCTTTGCAACAATCATTGCATCAACAGCCTTCTCTACCATCTCCAGCTCCTTAGACGCATCCCTTGACTTATCTACAACCTCATACACCCTCCCATTAGACGGGTGGTAGTGTAAGAACTGCTGCAGTACTTGGTTTTGTTTAGGTACGAATAGCATGCCATCCTCGAATACGATAGGCTCTAGTATAGCGTTACCATCCTGCTCATCCTCGAACGGACTCTTTTGGTTTCTCGCATACCTCAGTGGCCTGTTAAGTCCCTTACCCTCATCGAAGTGTAGCAAAGGTGATCTCTTAGAGTGTCTTGATGACAACATATAGCTGAGTGGCGCACGGTCTTGTTTTAGTCTGTAAGTTTTGTCTACAAACTTTTGTGTTTTTTTCATTTGATATAATTTAATTTAGAATTAAAAAAAGGGGAGACTCTTACATCTCCCCTAATATTACTACTTATTATGCATCTTGGAATAAGAAGAAGTTGTTTGCGCCTAATACACAAACTGCTCTCTCTGTCAAGAAGTTTACCTCCATAGCATCCAAAGAAGATGTCCTTGCTCCACCAGCTGAACCAGTGATCCAAGTTTTGTAACGTCTGTCTTCAGTCTCAGAAGCTCTGTAACGAACGTGTAAGAAAGGACGCTTTGCATTCTTTCCTAGTACCTGGTCGTATACTGTAGTCGAACCAGCAGGAACTAACATTCCGTTGATCGCACCGCCTACAAGACCGCCTCTCATTGTTGGGTCGTTAAGATACTTCCAGTCAGACTTATAGAAGTCATAGCCTCTCCTGAATCCTGAGAACCCAAGATTTAAAGCCATCTCCTCGTCATTGTCAAACAGTCCATATGAAGTGCCACCAGCCCCGTAAGAGTTCTGAGCAGCTAACATGTCGTCCATATCAAACGAGAAGTTTCTGTTCACGAAGAGAACGTTCTCCTCGATTGCTCCCTGCTTGTCTAGCCTCTGTATAATAGAATCAAACTCAGCAAGCGTTGTTGGATTACCTCCACCAAACACGTTACCTCTCTGACCCACTACGTAGAACACACCCTCTGAACCGTTAAGGTTAGCTTGTGATAGTCCAGCTCCAGTACCTTGGAAGAAGTCTCCTGCCCCAGAAGCAGCCTCTGCAGGCACGGCCTCAATCATTGCAGTCTCCATGTAGTCCTCGAAACGTAGTCTCGTGTCATGCTCAGACTTTAGATACCAAAGGTATCCGCTTACTCCGTCCTCGCCTGATACCTCAATCCATCCAATCTGAGCCATATCAGAACCAGAGACAGCATACTTGTCCTTGATAATTATTGGCTTGTTGTCAAAGATTAGGTCGTCAGACTCGTTAGATCCTACCATCCCCTCAGTTCCCTTGTTGAACTCAGACCCGTAGATAAATATATCACAAGCTACATCCGCTGCCATTGTCTGTCCACCTGCCTCGTAGTAGGCTATTGTTACCGTGTTTGGTGCGCCAGCTGTAGGAGCTACCGTGATCACACCCTTATTAGTTAGGTTAGACCCAGCTGTCTTGTCGGATATCATTACCGTCTGTCCAACCCTCAATGATGCTGTATTGCTTCCAGCTAGGGCAGGGTTAAAGTTACTGATGTTGTTAGGAATAGTCCACACCCCAGTTAAAGCTGTAGCTGCAGCACCTGATGTACAGTTTTGGTATTTTACGTGTAGTCTTCCCTGCTCTGCCCACTTGATAAGGTCAGAGTTAGAAGGCATCTCTGCTCCCACTAGTCTTAGGAAAGATGATACACTTCTATTTCCATATCTCTCAAACTCTTTCTCGTAAGTATCGGGTAGATACTGATTCAAGAAATCAAAGTTTGTGATATAGTTACTTTCCAACGGCACTTGCTGTGCTGATGGCTGCAGGTCGAAACCTGGCGTTGCATTTACTGCCATAATTTTTTACTTTTTTTTTGTTAATTATTTTTTTAAACTTCTAATTTTGAGTCCCTTCCCGCTGCTTGTGTCTCCAACAGAACGAATTTTCAAACCATCTTTTGATGAGAGCTGAGGTGACTTACGTACATCCATGTTTATGTTCTTGGACTTACGTGTAACGTCATCAACCGCTGCTGCAACACCTTGTTCATAAAAGAACTGAGCAAACTTCTCTGGATTCATAGCAACCGATAAGGCCCTGTGGTAATCCTTTGTCTCGCTCAGTAAACCCTCCTTGTCTACAAACTTGTTTATAAAGTTGTTTACGTCAGACTGTTTGTTATACAGCTCTTCTGCTGTACCTGGTTTGTAATTAATCTTCTTTTCACCGACCTCAAATTCAAAACCTTTGAACTCGTTGTTAAACACTTCCTTAGTGCGGTTTAAGAAGTAATCATATCGCTTCTGATTTTGTTCAGCAACAGAATTAGATTCGTTTATATACTTATGATATGCACTTAAGTTTTCTTTCTGATCTTCAGATAACCCACCCCCACTTGACTCAAGAGGAATTTTATATTTATCTTTCTGTTCATTAAAAAACTTACGTGCTTTCGCAAGTTCTCTTTTCTTAGCCAGCTGTCTCTTCTTGATATCCTTGTCGTCATCAAGCTCATCATAGCCAAACTTATCATCCATCAAGTCCTCGATGTCTATCGCATCTAAACCCTCCTCATGAATAGCCATGTAGTCAGCTAGTATAGAGTTCTCGTCCATGCTATCGTAGTCCTTTTGTAGTTTATAAAAGTCCTCAATACCACGCCCAGTCTCTTTCTTATACTCAAAATACTTTAACACATCATCAGGCAACTGCTCGTTTGACTCTCTCGTCTCGAACAACTGATCAACTGAATCAATGTCCTTGTTATACCTTTCCTTTATATACGACAGAACACTGTCGTCATCTATAGTTAATGGCTCAGGTGTAACCTCTGGCTCTTTAGTTATAACCTCTGGCTCACTAGATACAGTCTCTGCGTCAGCAAAAGACTCTTCATGTTTCTTAAGTAACTGCTCCTCTATCTCAGCCTTTGATTTTTCTTGGTTTCCACCAACTTCTTTTACTTGTAAATTCATTTGATTTAATTTTGTACAAAGTTAATACATATTATATAATAATATTTTAGCCTACCTTGGGTTAAACTCAGCTAGATCAAAGCCATCTAAACTGTCCTCGTTAGACTCAAAGTTTATTGGTGGCAGGTTTCTCTTCCTCTGCTCAATCATCTTAGACTGCTGCGTGTTAGCCTGAGTAATCCTGTCAGACTTAGCCTTCTCCCTTGACTGCTCCCTCATATCTATCTGCTGCTGTTCTAAGCCCCTCATCTGCATCTGGTAGCCGAACTCAATCTCCATCAACTGAGCCTTTAGCTGCGCCTCGTTCTTTAGCTTCTCAATATCCATAGCAACCTCTGCTTGCTTTATCTGCATCTTAGCCTGTGTCTCTGTCTGTATCCTCATCTGTTCGGCTTGAGACTGTGCCATTACTTGCTGCTGTTGCATCTGTGCCGCTGCTTGTTGCTGCTGCTGTACTGCCTGCTGCTCTGCCTCCTGCTTTCTTTTTCTCTTAACCTTCAATAGCTGGTTAGCCATCTTTAGGTTATGTATCTCCCTAATGTCAATAGCGTCCTCAAGGTTTATATCCTGCTTGGATAATGCCATCTGTATGTTCTGCTCAAGCATAGCCTTCTGCTCCTCGTCTGGAGACATCTCTAGGAATATACCAAAGTCATACAAGTAGAAGTCCCTTAGGTCTTCTAACAGCCTTAGGTTGTACTTACCAATCTGCATAGCAAACTGATTCTTAAAGTTTGAGTACTCCAATATATCTGATGTCCTTATAACAATACCCTCAGCCAAACGCTTTGTTATATATAAGCTGCTGTTAAGTATGTGTCTAGTTGCCGTGTTAGAGCTTAGTGCAGCGAGCTTCTGTACACCAACCAACGCCTGTGGGTTAGGGCTTGAAGCATCCCTTGCCTCGTTCAATCCAGTAACCGTCCTAATCATGTCCATGTAGTGATTATAGTTACCTATCAGCATCTGTAGCTTACCTGACCCACTGCTTGATGTAAGCTGCTGTATCGGCTGCCTTGCGTTATTAAACTCACCGTCTTGGGTGTAAGACCTACCAACAACAGAACCTGTCTGGAAGTATAGCCTCAGTGCATCCTCAGGGTTGTAAGCGTTACCTGTACCCAAGTCTACCTCGTTTAATCCATCAGCGTCTATGAACACACCGTCTGGTACAACACGAGAAACTACCTGCTGTATCTTTAAGTGTGTCATCTGTATAAGGTCTGCAAAAGGAATCATACGCCTCACTAAAGATTCGTATACACCCTTGTACATCCTTGGCGCACACGCAACATAGTTAGGCAGTGCATGCTGAGAAGCTGACTTTGGTCTTACCATGTTTTCAGCTAACTCCCACTTCAATAAAATGTTTGTACCCATCACCATGATACCATCGTACCATACCTCTATATTCTTTTCTACCCTCTCAAACTTACCCTCCTGCTGCATCTCAATGGGTGGGTTAAACTGGTCGTCCTTAGCCACAACCTTGTAACTACCGTCTGCCATCTCCTTCTTCTTGTAAACAAAAGAGTGTGTGGTCTTGTAGTTAAAGTACAGCAGGGTGACTGTGTCACGCTGGAACATAGAGTTCTCGTAGTACTGGGCGTTGTTGTAGTAGTTATACCAAGACTGACTGTATTTAGATATCTTATCCATATCCTCGTTTGATATGTCTGGGTCTATCTTAACAAGTTCTGCCATAGGTATAGTCTTTACCTCACCCCAGTAGTAACAGTCCTTAAAGTATGGATCTTCTGTATAGCTGTACACAACGTTTGCAGGGTCAACATAATCTAGCTGTACCCCTTGTCCTGGTAGGAACTGATGCTTTGCCATACTAACGCCAAGCGTCATAAGGTCGTAGTCGCATCTCTTTCTTATCTCGTTGTATTGGTTCTGGTTTAGTATGGTGTCTATAGCCTCCTCCGCAGCAATCTCTATAGCTGGCTTATATTTAAGCTGCATATATAACTGAAGTTCCTCATCACTCTCAGGCAGCTCAGACTCTTCCGTCTGAAAAAGGTTTAGGTCAAAGTCTTGCTCTATCTGTTGAAACAACGGACGTGCAATCATCTCTCCCTCTATCATTTTCTGAAACTCATCCCTCTTCTCCGCTGACATAGCATCCTCTGCAAAAGCTTTCACCTTAAACAGCCTATCGTTTAATCCGTTTACTACTATGTCTACAAACTTAGGTATAACTGGAACAGGTGTCCAGTCTAGGTTAAGGTAACTTAGGTCTCCGTCTACCGCAATCTCGTTCTTGTACTTAGCCACAGACTGCTCACCACGGGCATACAGCCTTAGCCTATTGAACTCCCCCCACTGGTTGAAGAACCTACATGAACTATTGTCCTTCCTGAACCACTCGTACTGTATCGCCTGCCCTATCTGTAGGCCATACTCCATCGTATCTTTCTGTGCGTCAGTAACAAACTGATCAGGAAAAGCGGCTTGATTGATTTCTATTTTTACCTCTTTCATCTATTTATTATTCTACTGCGGGAGTCAGTGTTGTTATATGTTGCAAATTTAATGCTTATTTTTTTATTTTCTTTTAACGGTGTATATAGGTGTTTTTGGTTAGCCATTATAGCCAGACCTGAACTTATAGACGCATCAAACTTTGTCCTGTTGTTGATATCAAACTTTGCCCAGTCCTCTAAGGTTCTTTCAAAGTATACGTCCCCCATGTCTCCCTCAGTTCTATATATACCAGTCTCATCTAGTCCTACATATTTTTCTATATAAGACTCAATAGCAGATGCGTGTGACTGCTTTACATCCTGGGATGTGTTAGGTATACCACCCAACTCCTTCTCTGTCTTAGACAGCTTTGAGTAAGCCTTGTCTGGTCGGTTTAAAGAGAACCCTCTATACCCCCTGTTCTTGAAGTGATACAGTAAACGAGGTTTATTGTTCTCACATAGGATAGGCATACCAAAGAACACACACGCCATCAACACCTCCTCAAAGAATATCTCAGCAGTCTGAGGCCTGGCTATGTACTCCAAGAAGAAATGATTACTTGGTATCTCCTCCATAGAAAACTTAGTCAAACCATGCAAAGAACCATTAGACCCCTTGCCCACAACTACTCCAGATATATCGTAGGAATCGCATCCAAAAGTTCCAAGGTGTTCGTTGCCTGGAAAAAATCTACCATTCCTCCTTATTACATTATTCTGTAACGCAGGTTTAGGCATGTAAGTTACAAAAAATCTGCCTCTTTTATTTGGAGTCCAAACTACCTTGCTGTCCTTGATGCCATCCTTCCAACTAAACGAACCCTGAGTTACAAAGTGTTCCCTTATAAGGGAGTCGTTGTAATCTATCTGTTGGTATATCTTGGTTAGGTTAAATATAGACTGCTTACTCTCATCCCTAAAAGCATGAGACTCGCTACGAGGAAACTGCCTGTAGAACTCATTAAGTGCATCGGGGTCTGATGTTAGAGAACTAACCTCGTTGTCCCAGTAGTCAATAGCACCCTGGCTAATAAGCTCTTCGTCAATACCCATCACTGGCTTGATTGGTGTCTTTAACACAGGCATTCCATACTGGTCTATAAACCCCTCCATGTTCCACTCCATAGGAATGAATAGGTTATACAGGCCACTCTTAGTCTGTCCGTTTGAGTTCCTCTTAGATACATCAGAGTCGTAGTATAATTGTTTAAAATTCCTCCCACCCTTATCCAAGGCATTAGACGTAGAACCCATCATGCACTTACCCACAACCTTACTACCCAGCCTGAGACATGTTTTAGTAACACGCCAGTTGTTTAGTATATTGTCTGGCTTGTCCCACTTTCCACTCTCGTCATGTATAAGTAGCTTTAGCTTCTCACCATCATAGCTGTTGTCTGAAGTATTCTTCCAGTCAATAGTGGTATCAAGCCCCTCAAGCTTTTCCTCTTCGTCTATGAGGAACATATTCTTTTTTGTAATCTTAGACGCAGGGACTCTGTAAGCAAGCTCTGTCTTAGGCTTATCCATACCGTCCTGTATAGGCTTAAAGAAGAATGGGTAGTTGTTTGATATGGGAACAACCTTGTCTGTAAACATCTTCTTTGCATCAGACCCTGTCTTTGACAGTATACCTACACGAGCATCCCTAGCAAGCGTAGCCATGTTTACACACTCCTCAGAACCCATGTAAGAAAACCCTGACCTCCTAATCTTTAGGTAGCATATACCAAAGCTTCTCTTGTCTGCCTTGCAAGCCTCCCAGTATATATAGAACACCCTATTGGCCTCCCTAAAGTCTGGTAGTCCAACATCAATCTTAGTCCACTGTAGATACATATAATGAGAACCTGTAATATATGTAGGAACTCCATTGTTATAGAACCAGTAACCTAAGTCCCTCCTATTAAACTCTTTCTCTATGTAGTCCACCCACCTCTCCTTAAAACTAAGGGGCATGTTGTGCCACTGAAATATTGTTGATATCCTCTTTAACTCCTTGGAGTACTCTGATGCCTCCCAGTACTGAGACGCTTTTTCAGTAGACCTCTTGTATGGGTCTTTAGGTGTATGTGGTAGGGCAACCTTTAGGTTGTTTATGTTGTATATATCTCCGATAGTCCCGTCACGAGATATAACCACGATATCATACTTCTCATCGTAGCCATAGACCCAGGACTTGTGTCTGTTCTTTAGCTTCCTAACGCTTGAGGGTATAGTGTCGTTTACTTTTGTGTATAAGCTATTTTGACTTTGATTCTGCAAATCCTTTTGGTAAGTTATTTTTTTCTCTTTCCACGCCATTGATCCTGTCTTCCTCCTCCTGTATACGCTGAAGTATATCGAAGGCATCAAAGATAGCAAGCTTCTTAGCAGCCGCAGCGTTCTTTAGTCTGTCAGCCGCAAGCTCATCCTCTGGGTCTATCTTTATTATCTTCTCGTTGGCTACCTGAATCAAGTGCTGCACAGAGTTTTTTCCTGCTTGAATTATCTGTATCTTTAGTTCCCTTATATCCATACTATAGCTTGATGGTTATATTGCTGGTGTACATCCTAAACAACTTCTGGCCCTCTATATCAAACATGTACTCACTGAAAGGCTCGAAGCATATGCTGTCCCCCTTCTCTAAACCAAGCTCTACTAACTGGTCGTTGAGGTACACTAACTCTCCATGTAGTGGCTCTTCTTTTACCCCGCTGCCTATAATGTAAGAGTCCTTCTTTTTGATTGGTTTTACAAAGCAGTACTTATCAAATGCCTTCCACTCATCTCCCTTCTTGTATAAAAAGAACTGATCGAAGTCTACAATAAATAGGTTGTCCTTGAGCCAGCTCCTGCCACTCTTCTGCCTGCCGTATATATCGTTGTAGTACTTGAATACATTGTGGTGTACAAGTATAGTATCTCCCTTAGATACCTCTCCTTCGTACCCCATGGGTACGCTGACTACCTCTGCATAGCGATTAGCTACGGTGTGATCCTCCTCAGATACGCTGATGATTAAGTCCCTATCACCGTATACCCTTATGTTGTCATAGCGCCTGCCCTTTACAGGCTTTACAATAAATGAGTATGGTGATTGCATTAAAAGTTTATGTTGTACTCCAGCGATATAGGCATCGTCTTCTTGAACTCCTTCCATAGCAATACCTCGTCCTTGTTACGAATCCATATCCTATAAGAAAAATCCTCATGGTCATACTGAATCAAATGGATGCAGTATTTTCCACCTAAAACATCCTGTCCCGCAATGTAATGCATTGCCCCAGACTTATAGTCTGCTCCTATGGATATCTTTCTTATGTCCAAAGTATTAGATTAAAATGAAGTACCTATCGTTAGTACCCTGTAAAATATATTAACAAACATCTTACCATTACCATCAGCTGGGTTGGATTCACACTTTAACCTAAGTGGACTTCCAGCACCCATGTGGTAGTTTGAAGATGGCTGAACCAGTTTATATACCCGTTCATTTACGGTGTTCATATCGACCGCAGGAATAGTTCCAAGTGCCACAGTATTATCAGGGGTATATATTATATACGCAACTGGAGAAGTATCAAGGTTTTCTGCCACCACCCGTAGCCGTGTTTCGGATATTACGTTTGTCACCACCGTGTTAGTTACAACACCTAGAATTGTATATGTTGCTATATCTCCAGGCCTTACCCCGCTTGTTATAAACGTAGCAGCGTTGTCTACTATTTGATTCTGAGGGTCTCCAACTGGCCCTGGTGCTTGTCCCGTTGTAGTCCCCGCAGCCCTAATCGCTTGGTCAACCGCAGACACAAACTCTAGTGGGTCAGTAAAGTTATATGCAGTTGTTCCTGGCACAGTGTTTACAGCTAAAGATATAACATCTATAACCTTATCAACACCAGGGCTAGGTATAATAACCTTGTTTGACGTAGATAAGGATAACAGGTCAG
>Ga0181410_1000116_pt1 | contig 32464 bp, 18 predicted proteins | sample 33SPOviralmetaG_FD_130112 | JGI IMG/M metagenome (GOLD analysis project Ga0181410, IMG submission 130112) | Marine viral communities from the oligotrophic San Pedro Time Series (SPOT) site, San Pedro Channel, CA, USA - 33 SPOT_SRF_2012-06-20 | ecosystem: Environmental > Aquatic > Marine > Strait...
ATTTCATGCCTCATGAAACATCTTTCCATGCCGTTGTAGCAGTTCTCTTGGAAGAACTGATACGTGTCATCAATAACATTATTTACTTGTTCGTCATCAATGTTAACTTGTAATACAGGCTCACCAAGTTGCCTCTTACAATATGTGATAAGATCAGCTCTTGAATTTGGAGACGCCATTACACACAAAAATCCCTTCTTACCTATTTAGGAAGAAGGGATCTGAGAGTTATTCTACTACTTCTGTGGGCGCTGCTTCTGCTGCTTCCTCAGGTTTCTCTTCTAGAAGACCTAGAGTTTCTAGACCGCCTTCCAATTTAATTTTATATTCTTTTGCTTTGACTAGATTTGTTTCGAGTTCAGCAATTTGCTTTTCGGTTGTAGCAATTTGCTCTTCAAAGTTTGTTTTAAGTTGTGCGGGATCCATAGTTATCAGGGGATGAAATTGAAGTTAATTACAAATCGGGAATTGTGTGTGGGTTTACTGCTTGAGTGAAAACGTAAACCATCAAAGAAAACACACCGTCCCTTCTTTGGTGTGACATTGCTATTTATATCATATTCAGCAATCGGATCTCCGTACATTCTTTCACTAAAATACGTATCACCATCACTATCATTTACATAATATAGACAGACCATATGTGGATCTGCTAAGTCAACATGCATAGAATCATATTCTTTATGTCTCACTCCAGGCGTCTGTAAAAAACATCTACCGCGAATGACATTAGAAACACTGATTCCTGTATTATAACATGCCTCAAATAAGAGAGGCATAAACATTCCAGTATAACTGCTAGTAGATTTTCCGTCAAGTAAGAACATATGAGAAAATCCTGGTAGTTGACTCTCTCCATCTTCTGATAGATTGTCGTGGTAGACCCACCTAAAATCTGTATCAACTCTCAATGTTTCGTGAATAAAATTTTGATAGTTTGGATTGATACAGTTGTCTTTAATAATGTTCTTCATCAGGACCCTCCACGTTCCAAGTTAAGTTTCCAGATACTGTCACTCTCTCAAGTATGGTAGATTTAAAAGGATAGACAGCATGTTTAGTTGTAGATGGAAACATTAGTATAACACCGTTCCAGGACTTATCTACAGGTAACACTTCTGCTTCTAGTTGGAACGCACCATTGCTTCTATGTGTGTTTCTCTCTTCTTCACCATATGGTATATCGACAAAGATAACAAAACTCACAATACCAGAATGTGTATGGATAGGATTGTATTCATTTTGTCTCTGATAATTTACCCATAGGTTTCTTAGTTTGATATATGGTGTAACATTATTTGTCTGTTGAAAATCCCACGGACAGGTTTCATATACCTCAGACCACAGTTGTGTCGAAAGATTAATAACATATTCTTCAAATTTAGGACACTCATACTTCCATTCAGATAAACTTGACTGCTGTGCCAAGGCACCAGCTAGTCGCCCATTATAATTCCAGGTTCTTTCTTGTCTACGTTTCTTTGTGTATGTGTATAGATCTTTGTATACATTATCTGGTATTTTCTCTGATATAAATGAGAGGTTGCTTTGTTGATAAATCATGGATATAAATCAGCACTTATACTGTATCGTTTTTGATCTTCCACTCCTTTACCTGGTGTATGTGGTAGATTGGATGGAAATATAAACCACGTCAGTAATTTATTGGGCAAGTAATATGGTTCTCTTTTCGGTATAGGAAACATTGTAGTTCCAGATGTACCTAATTTTACATACATTATACCAGACAATGTAAAAGGATTCTCTGGATTATGTGAATGCATGTATGGTTCTATTGGATTGTTATTCCAATCTACATACACCCACGAACTTATATTGTAATCAAATATATCCATACCCCAAAACCTGGAACATGCATCATAGAAAGACCATTTTAAATGTTTGATTATAGGTTCATCATGTTCTAAAAAATCATCCTTACCATCAGTAAAGGTAAGTTTAGATACATGATCCATATTTTTAGTAAGGGTATTATCTACAATAGAAGTATCAATAAATTTTATAAGTTTATCTGCATCAATATCTACTGGATATCCCCTAATTGCTAATACCATTTTCTTGTAGTTTGTGAAATAATATGTTCATGTATATCAGGATCACAGAAAGAAAAAGCAATCGTTGTCCTGATTTCATTTCCAATTAAACTATTGGGTGGTTGACCTTTGTGTAACCAGTTTGACGGGATGAATACTCCTGTATTAGGAACATAAGGTGTGAAATGATATTCATCATCAGGTGTCTGACATACAAATTCACCACCCCACTCTACATCCCAGTGTGGTTGATTAAAATAAATGAACGTCCACACACCATGCTCTTCCCAATCTTTATGGAAGATGGTATTCTGTCCTGCAGTTTGACCATTGACATGTATCTTACATAGTTTTATATCTCTACGTAGATACTTCATCATTTTTAATCTTACCGTAGTAGCACACTTAGTAAAGATAAGATCAGTTCTTAGTGGATGCTGCCAAGACACAGGATCACCTTGACCATATGAAGCATTGTTGAATGTCCACGTAGCTAAACTATTCATGGATGGAGATCTGCGATTAAAATAATCCCAGAGAGTAATACACTCTGATTCTGGTAATACATTTTTAATAACAATAGGTTTATTCATGTCCACCAAATCCAACCAGTAATAATATATTTTTCTTGTGTCTCTGATATCTGTCCTCTATGCTTGTGAGTAAGACCTGCTGGAAAGATAACAGTTTTACCTTTCTCTGCTTTGACAGTGTAATCTTGGTAGTAAAATTCTGTACCACCATCAGGGACATCATTAAGATACGTGATATAGACAAACGCTCTATCACAACCTTCAAGACCAGATGCATCTACATGCCATGTATAGAATCCATCCCCAGGTTTGTAGTATTGAATCTGAGGTAATTGTTTCGCAACAAAAGATAAATTATCAATCTTTAGTGACTGCAAATATTCTTTTATAAAACTATCAACCTGGTTTTTATACAAATCAAATTTATAGTCCTTTGCAGATCCACATGGAGCAGCCTCTTCAATAAAAAAATCTTTACTCTTTTTTATTTCAGGGACAATACTTCCCCCACCTACACGACCAGCATAGGTTAACTCTTTCTCGTCAGCAACATGGAACAGGTCTATTAACTTATCACAAATAGATAAATCGTTTAATTTATACTCTTTAATAAATTTCATTTGTATGCTGGTCCTTGTATCCAACCCACCAAAGAATGTCTAACACCTGATGTAATTGGTTTTACTCTATGTGGAGTGTCTGCTTGAAATAATATAATATCTCTCTTTTTCAATTCTATCACATTTTTTTCTGATGTACGAATTTCAAATTCACCACCCTCAAACTCATCGTTTAATAAAACAGTAAAACTTATTTTACGAATTCTATTCTCTGGTCTTTTATCAGGACTCCAGTTTGATTCGTCAATGTGCCAATCATAAAAATCATTAACATCATACTTTGTTAGTTGAAATGGTTCCATAAAATTTACATCTAGATTCCACTCACATTTTGAATTTGCAAACGCAACCAATCCATCCATTAATTCGTATACATTACTATCATCTACCCAACAAACTTTAGAGCTTCTATATGGATGATCTTCACTACTAGTATACGTATCACCATCCCATATATCAGTTTTACCTTGATTGTATTTGTTATATGGTTTTAGTGCTTTTTCTAATAAAGGAAAAAAATCATCGTCAAGATGAACGATCATATATTGATGTTTAAATGAGTTCATTTTTTGTAAGTACCATAACATGAATACCGTTCCACCATCCATTAGGATCTTCTGGAATTTTGGTTAGAATCTTTCTCTCAAACAAAAGATTTAAGTTGTTCTCTTTTACAAAGAACTCTGCTGCCTGCACAACACCCATAAAATTTGCATCGTCAATAACAAGAATAAACTTGTCCGCAAATGCGGGAATCAAAAATGTTAGATTATCATACTGAGATTGTGGATCATGATCAGCATCATAAAAAATAACATTAGGTTGTTTGTGTATATTTTTTGGTGTCAAATCTTGAATTGATTTGGGACAGAAGTATTGTTTCTCTCTCAACCCATTAAAGAATATTTTCTTTGGGTTATCAATCTCTACATTTACTTCATCTCTAAACGGAGAAATATCTTCTTCTGAATAATCATCAACAGCAAATGCTTCCACATCTCTATTCATGGTAGCAGCAAAAAATGTACTACCAGCATGAACACCAAGTTCCATGTAGATAGCATCAGGTTTAGACAAAAGGTTGTTTAAGAAATGCCTTACGATATTGGAAGACAATCCTGGATACTTATATCCTTCTTCTACAAACTCACTATCACATCTTGCTGCTTTTTCAATCGATGTTAGAACTAGTTCTATATCATCATCAAAATGTCTATCACTACGTTTCATTCTGGACTGGACAACTGAATCACAATAATTACATTTCCAACAATCAAAACCACATGTCTTGATCTTCTCTCTCCAGATGTCAATTGGTTTCTCTTCTAGAGCTACATCTTCAATGTAGTCATTAAACTGTGGGTGTAGTATCTCCTCGTCTGCCGCCCATCGTTTGATAATATCCATGCTTTCCATGAGACGCATTGCATTCTCTCTGCCATGCATCTTGAATACATCAATACCTAGATCAAGAAACTCTTCCCAATCTTTTTTCCAGGGTGGGATAGTTGCTGCTTTCAGTGATGCTGCAGGATCTCTTTCATCCCATGAAGAACAAGACACCCTACTTAAACTAGTATTAAAATACTGAGGGTCATCTTTTTCTCTCACCATATTGTAATGGTAATGTTCGGGCATGATAGGACAACCACCCCAACACCATTCATTGGCAAGTAAGGAAATTTTTACTGGTTTACCAATGTCAGCACAGTATTCTTTTGCTTCTTTAATCTTAAGTAGAGTATCTCTGTCACGCATAAGATCTCTGTCTAGATTGACATAGTGAAACCCTGCTTTTGCTAGGTTCACAATCTCATTAGGTCTTGTGACTTCTCTTAGTATAGTATTTTTAATAAACAGTTCAGGAAACTCTTTCTGCAACTGTCCTGTCAAGACCCATGATGTATGGGGTAGAGTTACAATACGAACTCCTGCATCATATAGAAATCTAAAATTTTCAATAAAAATATCTAAGTTTTCTTGAGTAGGAGGAACTTGAATATTATTAAATGTAGCAGACAAGGGAATGCCTGTCTCTTGGGAAACAAATAAAGCATTGAGAGAGGTATCTCTCATATCCCCATCAACAACATCACCCATCGCATCTTGCACGAAAGGTGGCATACGACAGGTGAAATAGATATCATAAATGTAATCTTTGTATTCCTTAAGAAAAGGAATCAAAGTATTAACTACAAAATCTTCTGGTAATTTGGTGTTAAGAGGGAGAGAAAATTTTGCCATAATCTACAATCACTTTTTCCATATACATGTGTTCTGCTTCTGGGTTTGTGTCCAGAATATACTTATTACTTTCCGCTAACTCCAAGAGTTTTTCGCGGTTAAGATCTTTTGTTTGGTCTACCCATTCATATCTACGAAGAATAGAGTGATGGATTACAGGAACCAATTCAAGGTGTCTTTGACTCGACATTGTTAGTTTGCTCTATTTGTAGTTGTCCTGAGTATTTATGTTGCTGTAGTTTAGGAAGCGCAATACCATCTTCCTGTAACTGTGCTTGGATCTGTGGTGCGATCATTTTATTAAGTTTATCAATACCACCACCAATCATACCAGAATATTTAACAGCAACACCAAGTGCTTCCACTTGATCTTCTTCTGGCATGTCCATGATTGTTGTCATGTTACCAGCACCAATTCTACCATACGATATAATATCCATTGCTGCTTGTTTACCCATACGAGCAACCCAATAAGTTCTTACTTCATGTGGTTGTTCTTCACAGTAATATTCAATGGGATTGTCCTCGTCAACATACTTGTCAATAATATTTAAAAAATATTTTAACTCTAGTTCAGATTGTCTGAGTTTTCTTTTCCAAATACCAACATCATAATCATTTTTCTCCATGTCAATTTGCATCAACTCTTTATCGAGTTCATCAGGAACTAACTCCATGTCCCTAATTAATCTCTTTCTTAAAATTTCTGCTTTTCTTAAACTGTTTCTATTTTCCATGTAGGCATGATACCTAGTTTCAAGTTCCATCAGTGCTTGACGGACTTTTCTCCATGGAGTCAATTGAGGGTCAGCAACAAAGTGCTCACACTCATACTCTGTCATGCCACTATTAAAGCGCATACTAGCAGACAGGATATCAAAATCTTTATTGGTTAGACCAAATTCATTTACGAAAGATTTTGATAAATGGATTTCGTTAGTATCAGAACTAACAATGTTTCTTACATCTGAAACAATATCAGATAAATTAGCGTCAGAATTTAAAGACATATGCGTCACACTCATATTCAGGTTTACGATCCCAATCAGTTTCAGAGACCGTTCTGCCCATTTCAATTGCTTGTTTTTGGGGCAAGAGGATACCGATGTAATCCTCGTATAATATATTTAGGTCCCATACAGAAGTGCAATCTTCAAATTTTTTCACTAATGATTGATATGATACGAGCATAGTGGAAAGTTTATCTTCCCATTCTTCTGCTTTTACTAAAATTTTATTTGCTAATTCATCTTTATTAATGTGTCTTTCCATAGAAAGATAATCTAGGAAAGGAGTTTTGTGTCCTTGTCCTCCTTTATATGTCAACCATTCTCTTGCTTCATGTTTTTGAATCTCCCAAGATGCAGATTCTAAATCTGTTGTGTTCTTGAGATTTCTAAATCTTGTATTGTACTCGTCTTCAATAATTTCTTTTGCAAAATCAACCATAAAATCCATAACATCTTTTAAAATGTTATCCGTTAATTCAATGGGCACTTTAAGAATTTCATTAGCAGGTGTCCAAGCAAATCCTGCTTCTCCTGTATTTACAGCAACCTTACCAAAAGGTCTGATCTCAGAGAAAAAGTTAGATCCGTTATAAGCTTGTTGTTTAGTAACTTCCTTATACTTGTGTTCCCACTCTTTGTAGATGACTTGATAAATTGTTTCGCTAACTTCTACACACGAGAAGTGCATCAACGAAAACATTTCGTTGTAATGTAAGCGAAGATCTCCAGTTGCCGATGAACTGACAAACTGCTCTTGCTTGATTTCCTTTTCGTTTATGATTAGATATCTCATTATTGTGCCTGAAGTGCGGTTACAGAAGCGGCACCAGAACAGCAACCGCCAGAAGATTGACCATAATGACCTTTGGGTCTTGTCGCAGCACCCATGTTGGTCTCAACGTCAGTAGTATAATCCCACTTGGTTGTGTGGTTGTTTTGTTGACCATCATATTGTCCCATCATATAACCCCAGTCCTGTCCCATCATGAAGTTTTCTTCACCGTAAGCACGGACTTTCGTTCCGTTTGCTAGACCAGCTCCACTTGAACCACTATACTTTGACCATGGTGATGTGACATTGTTTCCAGTACCAGCATAGAAATGACCGTACTTGGAAGGTAGGAACTTACAAACTCCATCAGGAGCAGCATTGGATGACCAACCAGACCAGGAATCATTTGAGTGATCTACAGAATATCTACTACCAGAGAAAGACGCCCAAGATTTTTCTTCATCTCCACATGCAGCAGTATGATCACTACCAGAAGGTGAACTACCTACCTGATACATAATCTCGGAAGGATAATGTAGTTTACCTACAGCAGCGTTACCGCCACCTAAGTTATAACCAAACTGTTGTTTTTGTGCGGTAGCACATGCATTCCTGTCTCTACTGACAGGCATGTTCCAACCACCAACAACAGTGTATCCCATGACGCCTCTAGGGTCGTCACCTTCCCAACCATATGGGGAAGTTGGAGAGTAAGTACCACCACCAGGATTACTTCCTGTAGTACCAAACATTCTCCTCATACCTGTGTGTAGGTTGATGGAATCAGTATGACTGGATGCTCCCGTGAATGCATTAATGCAACCGTGAGCATAACCAAAGTAATCACTCCAGGTACAGTCAGCATAAGTTAGTGCTCTAGTTAACTGCTCACCACAATAGAATGTAATATCATTTGCGTGCCATGTTTTATTAACAGTTCTCCAAGGATTAGATCCTTTATACCCCGCCACCAGAAAACCATGTGTTATCAAACTCCTATATCTGAATCCTGTAAGAGGAGCAGATGCAACAGTTTGACCAGGATACGCCCAGAAAACACCGTTTTCACCATCGGATACTAGATAAGATCCTCTAGTGATATTTGCAGGTTCGGGGATACCCCCACCAACCTCATCCCAGTCAGATCCATTCCAGATCTGTGCTTTGTTTTCATCGGTATTATAAATGATTTGACCGACGTTTGGGGATGCTGGTCTTCCCGCGTTGTTAAAAGATGGTAGTTTTAAACCTTGAGTGGTTAAACTAGCATTTCCTGTAACAACTGTTCCAACAGTTAACTGAGACATGGTTACGCTTCTGTCCTATAAAAGTATTTAGGGTTTTGGATAGTTTTCTTTAACAAGTTTCACAGCAGCATACCAAGAGGAAGTATCTTTTCCTGGAACCAGACCACTTTCCATGTCATGAAATAACATATCTAATTGATCTGCAATTCCAGGATAGTCCATTCTTCTTGAAAGATCATATGAAGGGGGTTTCAAAACTACTCTCTGAATCTCCCTATCTTGGAAATTGTAGAAGTAATCAGCTTCAGTATCTTTTGGTTCTAATTCATATGGACCTTCGATCCACATAAAATCTTCATGAACTTCAAATCTTCCTTCAGTTCCAGTTTTTAAGAACTGACAAATATTTCCTGTTTCCTTATGAACTAATGATTGGTACATATCAAGTATACTCCCATACGATAACGCAACCAGCACCGCCGTTGCTATTGTTATAAGCAAAATCATTCTGTGAATAATAACCATAACCACCGCCAGAACCCCACTGTCCGTGAGTAATTTCTTCTTGGTTGTTATAGTAATGGTGAGACGATCCTGCTTTGTGCCAATAACTAGATCCGCCTGCACCTTCTCTGTTGGCATCGTGTGCCATTTCTCCACCACCACCAGGGACGTTAATGTCTCCACCACTGGCATTTCCACCAGGACCACCTTGGTGAGGGTTGTCTGATTGTCCGCCTTGTCCACCAGTAGCAGTACAATAAGAACCAAAAGATGAAGTTCCTCCCGTTCCTGCTCTTCCGCCATTTCTTACATATGCACCACCGCCACCATACTGGTAAGTAACGCTAGCAACACCAGAGAGATCAATATATTTGATTGAAGTAGCGCCGCCACCTCCACCTGCACCACGGTAGCTGTTATCATTAATGCGTGCTCCACCTCCACCGCCAGTAACATATACTAAAACATGGTTGCAACCCGCAGGTTTTGTCCAAGTTCCAGATCCACCAGAAGTAGATTTAGCATTCCACGTACCATTTTGCGATGTATACACTTGAATGCCAAGTAAAGCACCAGGAGTGGTCATGTCAGAATAACCACTGCCATCCCAAATTTGTAATTTATCATTCTGCAGATCCATAATATTAACACCAGCGGTGTTTTGGATCTGGTCAACTTTTAAAATGCCTGCCATAATTTTTTATACGATAGCCCAGTTACCACCACTATTTATAGTTACAGTGTAACCAGTAGCAATAGTAATAGGTCCAGCACTTACACAGTTAATATTTGCTGGAATAGTTACGTCCTCAGCAACTGTGTTACTATTAGATTTAAAGATACCATATGAGTCTATCCATTGCTTGACACCATTAGAATAAAGGGTTCCATTCGCAACTTGAATATCACCAGAAACATCTAGTTCATATACTGGATCTGCTTTATTGACACCAACTTTAGAAATTCTATAGATGTCTAAATTGTTAGTTGCTTCTGTCCATCTTGAAGTTACAAACTCCGCATTGTTCTGGAAGAACTGACCATTAATGTTCATATCTCCCTGAACATTCAACTTATAATTTCTGGTTGTGTTAGATTCTGGATCTACACCAGATGTAGAAGTTGTGTTAATAGAGACAGCGTTAACATCACCCTTAATGCTGATAGCAGGAGTTCCATTCCAAGTTGTTCCACCATTATCAGTGGATGCTTGGATTGTGAATAGATGGTTGCCAACTAACTGGTTACCAACTCTAAAGTTTCTATAGGAAGAAGCACCACGGAAACTAATTGGAGCACCACTATTATCATTTGCTTGGTCGATGGTTAGTCCATCATTAAAGCATCCATTACCAGCAACTTCAAAGGTGAAGTTTGGTTCACGGGTGAGTCCAACACCCATTCTTCTTGTAGCAAGAATATCACCAGTAACTTGTAGTGCTAGTTTAGTTTCTGTTCCTTCAATAAAGAATGCTTCATTATATTGGGAGTTTGGTGTGTTACTATCAGAGTGATAATATTCAATTTTACCATTTTGAGCTGCTGATCCTAGATCAGAGAATCTAATTTGAGCTCCAACACTATCAGTTGATGTGCGAACAAAAATACCAAGATCACCAACAACATCTAGATTAGCTACTGGATTTGTAGTATTAACACCAACTTCATTTGCCGATACATCTACAAATAGTACACCACTATCTACGTTAAAATCATCTGCGACATTAACAAAACTATTTAAGTTTGTGGTTCCGGATACTGTTAAGTTAGAACCAGATCCAGTAAGGACCAAAGGTCCGGTCATGGTATCGCCTGTCTTCAATACGTTAAGTGAAGAAGCACCAGTTACATCTGCAGTAATTGTTCCCGCAGAGAAATTGCCAGAAGCATCACGCTGTACCGCATAATTTGGAACGTTAGAACTACTAAACAGGATATTGCCAGCATTCCAAATAACTTGATTGTTTATTGTAAAAGCATTAGCGTTTACAACAGAAACATTAAGAGCGCCAGAACCATCAGTTGCATTACCACCAGATGCTTCAATTTTTGCATTAAAGTTTGCGGACAGTTGCGAAGAGTTGAATATAATTGAGGGTGAAGATGTATTGCCATCTTTTCTACCTAACTGTAGTTCTGCGACACCACCATTACTTTGGAAGTTAGCAACTTCTACAGTATTACCATCTTCAATAGTAAAGTCGTCAAACTCTACTCTATTAGATGCAGTACCAATTGTTAAGGCACCAACAAAATTACCGGAAGTTAATCTACCAATCAGAATTGTATAATCATTAAAGTTGTCAGTAAGGTCATCATTGGTTATAACATTGTCGAGGACAAAACTACCAACACCTTGTGCGTTCGCATTATAAAGATTGATTGAAGGGTTAGTAGGATCGCCAGGAATAAATGGCGCAGTGTTTAAGATCTGACCGGAAACATAAATTCTATACTTAGGATCTCCACTGAATGACTTAATGGTAATTTTATCTCTAAATTTAGTTTCACTAATAAATCTAGGAAGGCGATTTTCAGATAGTGTGCCGTAGTTAATGTTTAGAGCATCCTGATACCAAGTTCCTTGTCTATTATCTAATCTGTCAGCATCTAGTCCAGAGTCAACACCATCATTTAGTGAACTCCATACTCTAGCCCAAGAGTTCCAGGTTGTGACTCCGTTACCAGAACCACGAAGATACATGTTATCATCATTAGCAAACGCAAGTTGTCTTACGCCACCAAATGATGCGTCGAAACCAGACGCACCGTTTCTTAGAGTTAGAACTAAGTGCTTAGTTGATGTGCCAGATCCAATACCAGTATTAACAGAAGGATAAGCAGATCCCAATCCGTTGGAGCTATTAAATACTGTGTTTGAAATAGCACCTTCAACAAAACTGTTTGGATCTGGATTTGATGTTGGGTTGTTAGTACCAGTTTGTAATCTGATAGTGTTGTTTGAAGATCCACTAACGTCAATATTGTAAGTACCATTTAATCTATCGGATGGAATTGTTCCAGAAAATAGATTGGATGCATTTGTATAGTAATTACCTTGCTGACCATCTAGTAAGTCAGCGTCTAGACCACTATCTGGACCTGTCTTAAGTTCAACCGAACCATTACCAGCCTGACCGATATTGAACTGTGCTTTCTTATATCTAGAAACACCAATTGTTCCGTAAAGATCAGCGGAAATAGTTAGATCCGAAACTCTGGTGATATCAATAGCAACGTTTGCATACTGTCTATTAACAGTAGAAACTTTAGCATTCAATACAAGATTAGAACCAGCACCAATTTCTGTTGGAGAAACTGTGATAGCATAGTCAGCGTTGTATCCACTACCACCATCGGTAACTGTCAGATCTGTAACTGCGTTGCCAGAAACAACAATATTTGCTTTAAGACCTGTGCCTGTGCCACCTTGTAGTTCAACATCAAAATACTGACCATTAGTATATCCACTACCACCATTGGCAACGATAACAGCATCAACAAATCCACCTAAAGTATAGGTAGATTCAAACGTCATTGGAGATTCGCCACGCTCAAATTCGATGATCGTGTTGATTGGAATATTTTGTGTTACTGGATTGTTTAGTGCTACAGTGGTTAAACCAGCAGCTGTGATAACACCAGTGATGTTTGTATTATTTTGAACACCGGCAACGTTGTTCTTAACTTCGTGTCCGATTAGAACATCAGAGTTGGTAGTAAACAACATCTGACTAGAACCAGAATTACACTGTGCTGCTAGTAGAGCAAAGTATCTTCTCTCAGCACCCTTAATGGATTGCATGGCAAGAGCAAAGTTTTGGTCGCCACGTAAGAAAGTGAATGAGTTTGCAGCACCGCCAGATGCTAGTCTATCTGTTTCAATAACACCGGATGTAATATCGGATGCAGCAATCTGGTTGGAAGATAGAGATACCCAGTTATTAATATCGAATGAAGATGTATTAACACCTCTGTTAATGTTAATTGTATTTGGAGTAGGTGATGTACTATCGTTAATAGTATCGGTGTCTTCAATTTTAATATTATTAACAATATTGCCATACAATCTGCTTTCAAGTAAAGCATTACCTTGTGCTTGTACACCAGCTCCAGGAGGAGCAGCGAATGTTATAGTAGGAGCAGTGGTATATCCAAAACCACCTTTATAACCATTGAAGTCGATGATTGTTACAGTAACTACTGTACCATTGGCAATAGTACAAGTTGCGGCAGCTGCGACTGCACCTGCTTCTGGATTGCCACCAGCAAATGTAATTACCGGTGGGGTTACATATCCAGAACCACCGTTGTTGACATTAATTTGATATACAACACCCTTTCTGTATTCAGTTGATTGGATACGTCCAGTAGAAATGCTACCGGTAAATACATCACCAATAGTAAATGATAATGCTGGATCTACAGCAAACCCTAGGAACAAACTAGAATTATCATTGTTTAGAATGAATGATGTGGATGTATCCTGTTGGATCGCAATATCACCAGCAAGTGCTCCTTCTAGTGAAGTTCTTTCTGCTTGGTTGGCAACAGTGAAGACACTAAATGGTCTAAGTGCTGGGATCTGGTCGATAGAAATTTTACCAGAATCAGTAAGTTCAACCAGTGCTCTAGGAACAGCATTCGTAGAGTATGGTTTGTTGATGTAAGGTCCAAGGTTGTTAGTGATATAATCTCTAACTGCCTTTTGTGTGGGTAGTTTAGAGTCGGTCGCAGTTGCGCCACCAAGTGTGTTGGATGCGTCGAAACCAGTAACAACAACGTCGCCACCTTTCAGTTTCAAGAATTCAACTTCAGAAATTGTAACCGTACCAGTGAAAGTAATATTACCAGTTCTGTTTTCAATTCTAGCAAACGTACCAACTTTAAAGTCGCCAAGTTCGTCAGTACCAGAGACATATACACGTCCATACTGTTCGGAAACTTGTTCAAATGCTTCAATCTTAGTACCACCGTTCTCAGGTAGTGCTAAGTAATTAGTTCCCGAACCAGCAAATTCCCAAGTGTGGGAAGAAGAGTTAACAATAGATGGTCTGTGTAGATTGATTGTCTTACCTAACAATGAACCAGTAGATACTGCCTGATTAGTTGCATTATCGGTTAGATCCATGGCACCACCTGTGCCATCATCAAATGTTAACTGAGCAGAGAAAGGAGGACCAACTGTAACTGCAGCAACAACATCAACAAAGTATTCGATGTCTGTATTAGTATTTCTATAACCATCAATTTTAGCAACATAATGCTCTAGTGGTTCTCTTCCTAAACCAGTTACTGTTAGAATAGTTCTACCAGTAGGAGTAGAAGAAACGTTAGAGATTGTTGCAATATCAAATGTATATGGATCTTCTCTAAATCCAATACCTCTTAGAGCATACTGTCCGAAGTTAGTAGCGGAGTTGGTGATAGATGCATAACCACCAGATTCACAAAGAACGCCATCAGCACAGAAGATAACAAAGACAGAAACTAACTGAGTATAACCATCGTTTATAACTTTATAACCTGTGCCACCAAAAGATACAATCGTGAATGCCGCAGCAACCATCGACTTACCCTGATTAGGGAAGGATGCGGATCCATCTAGTTCAAGACCAGGGAAAGGACAGTTAGGTTGTTTGACCTTACTACCATCAATTAGAGCACCACCACCACCTAGGAAGGAGATAACAGATGCATTTTGAGTGTATGGTGATGCTTCGATGATAGGATTATCATCAAAGTCACCCCGAATTGCCATTCTTACATTATTGGAATCATAGATAAAATTATCAGGATATGTTATTAGCAATGCTGGATCAAATAATGTTCCAAAAGTTTTAACTGTTGTTCCAGCAGAAATTGTCTCATCTAAAATATCTTCAAACAGATCCATTATTGTATTAATGGAAGTTGCGACATTCGCACATAGTGGTGTGGAATCCAATAAGATATTCCAATCATCAAACCTAGGAATGGTGGAAGTTACTGTAGTCGGATTGAATATAATGATCGTTCCGTTTGTTTTTGCACTAACAAATGTATGAGCAATTCCTGCTGCAGTTCCTGCGTCTCCAACGTTCAATCCAATGGCAATCATTGTCGTTCCAGTTACAGAATTGATTTCGTAACTCTTTCCGTAGTTGGAATCAAATCTGTTTGGACTTGCGTGGTTAGCAGCGCCACCACCCATATCACAGGAGAAAGTGATAGCATCTTCTGTAAACGCAATTCTGTCTCCTACCTGTGGAATACCACCACCAGAAACAGGGTAAGTGATATTTAAATCACCTGTAGTAGAATTGTAAATGGCACCAACTGGTGTTACAGAATCGACTACACCATCAGACCAGTTACGCATTGTTTCCAATGCATATATTTTAACTCTCTGGAAAGCATATATCGTAGAAGGACGCTGCGCTTCGGCAATACCAGTTAACTGAACACCAGTGAAGTATGATTCAGCAACAGTAACAATTCCATTATTGCCACCAAGTACCAAGTCTTTGATAAGACCATCAAGTACAATTCTAATATCTCTACGACATTTTCTTTGGTTGGTATCGCTAAGATTTAATGAAGGAAATTGTGCTTCCGTATCAATAAGTGCTTGATCAGCAATAAGATCTTTATTTCTAGAAATTAAATACGCAGCATCTAGATATGTGCCGGACGCATTATTGGTAATGACATCAGACCAAAGGAATGATAAAGTATCAATAGCAGATGCTACGTTAGCACAAGCAGGTGTTCCTGCAGTTAATGTAATAATAGTATCATCAAAATATCTTGGTAAAGATGAATGTAGTGGTGTGTAGATGGGATCCGATGGAGCACCATTTTCGGTTCTCCAGTTCCTCATACAATAAATTGCTAGTTCTCTAGCATATTCAATAGCACGAGCATTTTGAATAATTTCATCTTCAATGTAAGTAATCTTACCATCTACAATATATTTTTGAGCTGCTTCAATTACATTATGATTAGATCCAAATTCTAAATCTCTAATGATTGCGTTAATAAAGTGAACAATATCTTCTTTACACTGACTATCACCATCACTGCCAGTAGCACTTGGTGAACTATAAGATGGATAAACTTTTTGACCAGCATCACATTCTAGAGTCATTCCCTCTAGTTTGATGTGATCATCTTCATTCAAACCCGCAACAAGACTATCTGTTGTTACAGTTGCAACACCAGTTACAGCGTTACTGTAAACAAAGTTTAAAACGTTATAAGTAGTACCACCAAACTTTACAGTACCACCAGAAACATATGTGTGAGATTGTTCTGCAAGACCTACAAAAATATCAAATGAGTTTCCGCTGATATTATATGCAGAGTAGAAGTATCTTGCAAATTGATCGTTAATTTTACCTACGACTTCATCAGCAATAAAATCTCTATTGTTACGCAGTAACGTACAGGCGTCTTGGAACCTCCTATCTACAGGAGAACTAATTGGGAATGTGTTTGGGGAGTTAAGTAGCGATAAGGTAATAGATTTTGTTGCTGTCTTAACAGTTGCAAATTGACCTGGATCAAATTCCGCATCAGTAAGAGCTGGCATTTTTTTAGGAATGACAAATCGTCTGCAACGACCATCAGCATCTTCTAATACTTTATAAATTCTCTGTCTGCCATTTAACGCAGATAGATCAGGTGAAGAAGTTGGGAGACCTTCAATTAAGATCTCTTGACCTTCTTTAAAGTCATGTGTATTATTTCTGCCAACCAGAGCATTTGTATAAAATACAATACCACCAAGATCTTCTGCATTCCCAAATTGGGTGCCTTGGAATCCACCAGTTGCAATACTGGTATCTCCTTGTAATGAGAAATCTAATCTGGAGATAGGCAAAAGTGATGTGTAATCTTCATCTACAGAAACAACTTCTCCCTCAGCACGAATTGATTTGAGAGCTGTAGTATTTAATGTTTCTACCTGAGCATTTCCGGTAAATACTTCAATAGACGCAGTTTGAATTGCGGTCCATCCAGTAGATCCAAGAACAGGTAAGTAACTAACTTCCCATGAAGTTGGATTGTTGATATCATTTGGTTCAATTTGAGTTACTTCGTAGTAACCAGCAGAAGGAGTAAATATTGCATTACCATCATCACTTAAATATACGTATGTTCCAGCTGGGGTTATAGAAGTTGGATCAGTGCTAAATGTAATTTTGTTTGCAGAAGTTGTTCCGGTAGACGTTAATGCTAAGGGACTTCCTACGCTATAACTAATAGAAGTTACAAAATTAAATTGTTCTCCCTCAACAAAAGAACCACTATCTAGTGTAATATCAAGAGTACCACTAATGTATGCACTAGGACCAGTAATATCATCAAATACAACTTTTTGTATATTTGCTCTGGAACCAGTGTTAACACCAATTACGCTCAATCCAGTAATTAAAGTAGATAGACCAGTGTTATTTTGGAATGTAACTCTGAACTGTTGTGGTCCAAAAATTTGATGACCGATTGGGAAACTAGTACCAAAATCTCCATTGACATCAGCATCAATTAAGATACGCTGTTTATCGTCAAAGACCATTGCGAAATCCCAAGTCGCAACTGCATCGCCATTGGAATCAATCTTATCTCTGTAAGTGACACCAGTAACGTAGTTTTTATCACCAAACTTGAAGATATGCTTGCCGGGGTTGGCAGGTCTGATAATTACGAGACGAAGGTTATCGCCAACAACTGATGCGTCAGGTGGCAGTGAAATTGGGTTATCTTCTACGTAGTCACCACCAGAAACAATAAGGGTCTCCTTAACACCAGGAGTCGCCCATGCAAGTTGTGCTGCTTTCTTGATAGAACGAACTGGGTTTACGGCAGAACGACCATCGTTTAAGTCAGAACCAATAGTTTGTGAAACGTAAATACGACCACCAACGTCATTCGTTGCTAGGTTGAGGACGTATTCTGTAGTAGCAATCTTGTCTGATCTATCTCCTAGTAAAGGAGTAATAGAACGAGGGAATACCCCAGATGCACCAGTTTCTGAATATCCAAAATCATTTTCGTCAACTACACGAAAACCAATATGTTTGAAATTAACTTCACCATTTAGTGCTTCGCCATCCGTATGAACAGGTGCGCTAGATCCAGTTTGTCCTGAGTTTAATGCTTGATATACGTTCTGTCCAAAGTACCTGTACGCATTTTCCTGTAGAATAATATTCGAGGACCATAAAGTACCCGAATTATTAATATAAGTTTTTAGAGAGGGTGCTCTAAATGCTGCGTTTGGAGTAACGAAGTTGTCGATATCCAAGTTGAGGATTCTCGCCGTATCGGAAATGATAGACGTAGAGGTTCTAATAGCACCGTTGATGTCAAGTTCAAAATCAACAGTATCAAGTAATGCCTCAGCAGAAGCACCAACACCGCCACCAGCTTGAATGGTAACTGTAGGAGCTTGAGTATATCCACTGCCGGGATCATTGACAGCAATAGATACAACCTGACCATTAAAGATAAATGCAGAACCCTGTGCTTGGACTCCACCCCCACCAATAGGTGCCGATATTGTTATAATTGGTGGCGAAATATATCCAGAACCACCAGTTAAAATTTTAACATCATTAACTCTCTGCCCCGTTCTATTAATACCAACACGGGGTAAACCCGTATTAGCATCTAACTGCGTCCTTAGAATTTCTTTTTCTAATGAACCTGTACCGCCTCTAACAGTAAGTTCATTATCACCGACCAGCTTAGGTTTGGAACCCTGAAACTTTTCCTTATCGGAATTAATATGAATTGACATGTCGCAGTCTAACTCCCAGAACCTGTATTATCCTCAGTTGTATTTAGCATTCTCATGCCCACTCAAGTGTTGTAACTTGAGTTGATACTGCCCATTTAATAGTAGATGTTGTGCCTGCTCTAATAGTAGTATAAGAAAATCTATTAGTTGCTCCCACTGGAGTAATTGACCAAGTTTGACCCGCAGGAATATCATCTTTGATGATTGTTTCCATAGTTGACATTACAGTAACTGAACCTACTCCGTCGCAATACACCGCAGATTCTAATTTACTTGTGAAGATAACACCAGAAGCATTTACTGCAATAATATGTCCAGTAATAAAATTCATGGTGCTATTAGCAATAGGAATTTGTGCTCCTACGCCATCTAATTCTAGAGATGCTGTGTTGATACCTCTTAAAATATATGTGGTAGTATTACTATCTGCATAGTTAGAGTTTTTAATTTCTAAAGTATTCAGATCTTTACCATTTCGACTTTCATCGACAATCACAGTTTTTCCGATAGAAAAACCACCTGCGGAATCAAATTTTTCGATTGTAGTTGCCATTTTAGTTCTTGGTAATTGTGGATGAGAAAGTAATAACTACGGTATTTGTAGTAGGAACATCAGCTCCTAATGTAATATTTAACCTTGCTTCATTTCCAGAAGTAAATTCAAACTCTGGAACAATCAATTGGTATCCAGTTCTTAAGTTTCCATACTCTGTATGGAATATATCTGTACCATCATCTGTTACACCAAATTCAATAAATTCTTTAGAACCATCTGCTTGATTTTCTGCCACTACAACTACCTTTGCTCCTTTAGCAACAGTTGTATCATATATGTTGGAACCACCATTATTCGCAGAACCTTTAATCAAAGTTACTTTCTCAGATGAAATTTTAATATCTGCAAGTTCAAATTCTTTAAGATCTCCATCAAAGACCTTAACTCCATTATAGTTACCAGTGCCAAAACCAGTGTTTAGATATACATCACCTTGATCATCCAATCTAAGAATAGGATCTACATAGATGCCTGTGGAAACCCCAAGATCAAAATATGGTTTTGAAGTATGTAGGAATGTCCTAGTTGTATCAGTATTATCAAATGTAGTTTCTGCATTATTAAATGTCATTAAGTTTGCAGTAATCTCAAACTGATTGCTTGATTGCGATCTGATTGTATCTACGGTATAGAAATCAAGTGCTGACGTGGTGAGTTGTAATGAGTTGTTTCCATCATTGTAGAAGTATAAAATATTTTCATTAGCACCAGGAACGGTTTCCGGAATAATATAAGTGTTTTGATCAACGTCTTTGACACCACCAAGAGAACCCCAGTTGGTTCCATCATAACCTTCATATGTTAGATTGGTTGTATTGTATCTAATAGAACCTTGCTCTGCTGTTCCTCTTTCGCCAGTAGATCCATTTGGAATTACAAGAGATGTTGCTGCATCAATAATAACTTTTTTGCCAGAGTTAGGTCTTAGAAGTAGATCACTAACATCAGTTGATACTACATTATCTGCTAATCTTAAATCGCCATTAATACTTAATGGCAAATCACCTAGAGGTCCAATTCTCAGTTCTTCAATATCCTCAAATGTTAGAGGAGCAACTGCGATTTGAGAGTATTCTAGTTGTGCAGAACCATTAGGTAGAGTGCCACTTGTATGTGTTGGTTCACTACCACTTGTAGCAGTAGTACCAGCTCCACCACTAGGAACAAGATAAAGGTTATTCTTATACTTGAGATATTGCCCTTCCGTTACAGGAACGTTTGCTGCCCACTCTGTATATGCAGGAGCAGTCACATTCACAGAACGCATCTTCTTCATGTTGACAAATTCAAGATGATTTGGAGTGAACCTAACCGTATTAATATTGTCGTTAATAAACCATAAAGTATTGTCGTTATTACCTACACTCTCTTCCGCTAAGATAAATGTATTTCCATCTAGATCTCTAACACCACCTAATGACGCCCATGAAGAAGTTTGTGAACTATAACCTTCGTATTGATTTGTGTCTGTGTTAAATCTAATACAACCATCTTTTACGATACCAGCAACAGGTCTTTCTGACGTATTACCAGATGGAACAGCAATAGCAGTATTAGTTAAAACATCCGCAATTCTACCTGTATCAGGAACAAACTTAACATCAAATCCACCAAGTGATCTGAACGAATTATCAACATTTTCAATTTTTAAGTAATCACCAATTCTTACTTCACTACCCTTGAGGATATTAGTAACAGTAAGATCACCCGTTGTTGCCGCAAACTGAACCTTAGAACCTACGTTTAATGTAGCAGCAGTAACATTAACAATTCCAGTTAGAGGATCATCTACAGCAATGTCGATATTTCCTGCTGCAGGACCAGAGAAATTACCACATGTAATTGCTGTAGATGTTAGTAATGTACTAATAGTCGCATTAGCAATCACAGCTTCAGTCGCTTCTGCTAATGGTGTTGTAAGTTTTTGAACTTCAAAGAAACCATCTTGTACAGTTCCTTTTACAACTTCCTCTACAATAACATCAGTTACAGATAATGAGAATCCACTACCAAATGTCTTAGGATTATTTGTGCTAACTGTAATTTGTGCTTCATCGTTATCATCGCCACCTTCGTTTTGGTGATCAATATTTTCTGTAGAACAGAAATAATAAAGAGTAGGTGTTGTATCTGAAACTTTAATTGTTACATTTGTACCATCAACAGTAACACCATCCGTATATTGTGCACCAAAGATATTGATAACAACTTCACCTGGTGTAGTTGGATTTGAACTCAGTGTCAATTGAGTCGCACTATCTACAGATACAACAGTTGTATTATCTCCAAGAATACCATCTCCAGATACTTTTTGTACAACCATACCAGCAGTAATTCCACTGGTTGAAGTGATGGTAATAATTTTACTAGTAGTTTCTAAAGTAGTACTAAGGTTTTCTCTCCTACTAGGTGCCCAAATACCATCCCTAAATGTAGACAGAGCAAAATCATGACCGCCATTTGTTCCATCGCTAAGATCAAATACGTAACTGTTACCAGAATATACAGTCCAAGATGGAGTCATTGTTGCTCCATTACCATCATTTAAATCAACAAAGTAACGATACTCTGTTTCGGCAGTATCAGTCTCATATCCTACTGTTGGAGCACTTGCATTTACAAGAATGTCTCCTGCAGAAAAACCGAATCTATCTACTATAATGTAATCAATGTTACCAGCAGAAGTTGCCACTTTACGAACAACTACAGGATCACCAGCAGCATTGACAGAGTTAACTGTGATTGTCAGGTTATCGGCAGGTGTATTACCACCAATAGATGCGCCAGGAATTGTGATAGTATCATTATCTGCGTAGAAAGATCCTTCAGATCCTGTAGTAATTACGGCGGACAGAATAGCACCAGTGTTGTCTCTTTGTATATCAAAGGTAGCACCAACGCCATTTCCAGATGTTGCACTCTGTACTACCCCACTGTATACACCATCATTAGCAGCTGCTACAACCGTAGAAACTGTTACTGTAGATGCTAGAATTGATCCACCAGCATCTCCTACTGTATCTCCTACGCTAAATGTGGCAGCAGGAATTACATTACTTACAAAACTAATCTTATCAACTTCTAAGTTAGTAACTGCATATACTTCTGGTTGGACAAGATCAAACGGACTAACTTCTAAAGTATCTCCAATGGTATATCCATTACCACCTTCTACAATACTTACCTCACTAACAAAACCTAATGTGCCAACTGTATATTGGAATCCAGTACCACCACCATATTCTGGTTCAAAGTTGACAACCATTGTGCCAGCAACTGATGGATTAATAGAAATTTTTAACGTAGTTGCATTAATGATTTCATTAACTGTTGTGCCAGAAACAAGTTCACCGTTACCACTTACTTTGGTAATTTCCATTCCAACAACAATACCTGTCGTGGAAGCAACTGTTAAATTATCTAAATTTGAGTTGACAATTTTAAGATCTGCACTACCAGGGATAGTTGGTCCCTCTGACATAGTGAACTGTGTTCCACTATCAACACTAAGAACAGTTACACCACCAGGAATTTGTCCTGGGTTATTAATGTTTTGAACAATTTCAACACCATCACCAACTTCAATACCAGTAGTATCGGAAACTGTAATCTGAGGACTACCAGCATCAATTGTAGAAACACTAATAGCAAGATCATTACCACCAGATCCAGGTTGAACACCAGAAGTACCACCTAAGGTGTTACCCGCAATGTATAATGAATCTCCTGGTAAGTAACCAGTACCAGCTGTTACAATGGTTACAGATTCATAGAAAGAATTACCACCACCTTCCGAGATAACAACATCAACAATTAATCCACTACCACCACTAGTGATATTTTGTACGGCAATACTATTATATGTTCTAGCACTACCAAAAGCATTACCTGTAAACTGAATTGCGGTAACACCTGCTGTAGATGTGAAGGTAATACCACTAAAGGTCAATTCTCCTCTAGCATAAGTGTTGACATTACTAACTGCACTTGCTAATGTAAGAATATCTCCAGTTTGATATCCATTACCAAAATCAGCGATCTGATCTAATGCTGAAATAGCACCAAAATTACCACCAAGAGTAATCTGCATACCAGAACCTAATGATCCTGCATTGGCAGTGTCTACATCATATAAATCTGCTGCAGCAACAGAGATGACATCTCCTGCTTGGTAAAGACCATTTCCTGGAGCATTGACTATAAATTCTGTGACACTACCACCAACAGTTTCGATTTCCATTTGGAATCCACTTTGTTGTGGATTTGGATCTGAGTGAGTAATAGCACCACCCATTAATGGGTGAACAGCACATCCATAATAAACAACAGCATTTGCTGGGTTTGCTGGTACTGCATATGTAATACTTCTAGTAGTAGCACCAAAATAACCTGAAACAAATCCTGATCCAGTTACTGTAACTCCATCTAGAACATATGTAAAACCATCAGCAGCATCTAAAATAGTGTTCGCATCATCTTGTGTAGATGAAAAGAACATTGGGTGTGAACCATTTGTTGGATCAACAACTTCAAAAATATAAGTTTTACCTTTTAATAGATTAAAATCTCCTCCTTCAAATCCATCAAGGAAATATTTGTTACCTAAAGAAGATTTAACTACAAATGTTTGTGTTCCTGCAAGAGGAATAGTTCCTGTTACAACATCCCCTGCAGTGTACTGAGATGTAACAGATACGAATTCGCTGCTATCAACTCCACCAACAGGTTGTACACCACCATTTTGAACACTGAGATTCATCAGCATTCCTGTTCCATTACCACCCGTCATTGGGATGCTCTTAAACACCCCGTTTGGATAGTTAGTTCCGCCAGTTACTGTGGCAGCAAACGCACTAATTGTGACATCAGCAGTCATCTGCTGACCACTACCACCAATTACTGCTAAGTTTGTATATGAACCAGTGGCATAGTTAATACCACCATTAGTAATAGCACCAGCAATTTCATCAACTGTGAAGTCGATAAGAGCACCAGTACCAGATCCGTTACTAAGAACTGGAATATTTAAATAAACTCCTGGTACATATGCGGAACCAGTAGATGTAACAGATCCACCAAATCCATCCACTTCGATACCAACAGTAGCAGAATCACCAGTACCACCAATTACTGCAATTCCCGAATAAGATCCAGCGTCATAATTACTACCAGTATTTAAAACAGCGATGCCGGTAGTATCGAGACTATTTTTCTCAATTACAAAATCTCTGTAATACTTAACGTTTGCCGCTGACAGATCTGATAATTTTTTACTGTTACTGGCAAATCCTAATACACCTGCCCCATTTCTATAGATGCCTAACGCAGCATCATTTACAAATGCCAAACTCGGAATAGATACTGAACCATCACCTAATTTTAAATTTCCTGTAGATAGATCAGATCCACCTGCAGTAACGTTAAAAATTTGAGCAGCGACTTCATTAATTTTTACCCTTTGTTTTTCAAAGGTATCAGTTCTAGCGACATTAATTGCTGGCATTTCTTACTAACTCTCTAAGTAGGGATTTGATTTCAGAGATTTCATCCTTCAACATATTTATGTCTTCTAACGCGGAACCAAGGTGTTTTGATTTGCGTCTAGATTCTATAGCAGAATTGTCGAAATTGATGATAGCACCTGTGGTCTCGTCTCTAACGAGACCATCATGACCCTCTACTTTAATGTAACTCATATGCGGAAATTAGAATGCTGCTACTGCTCTGATGTCTTGAATTTTGGGAACAAATGCTGGATCAACTCCCTTCATAACAATCTTAACAGCAAATGATGAGAACTCTGGGAGATCAGACACACTATAAGTAATGTCTTGATACGAAGATTGTTTCTCTATAACAGAAGAAATTGTATTTTCTGCTGTAGCAATCTCTAGTGAATTTGGAGATCCATCTTCATTAAAGTATATCCAGTTAATGTCTTCAAAGTTTTCTTGACTCGAAGATTTTTTAAATTTATAAAGAACTTGAACATCATTAATGTCTTTAGAATTTAATGTTATATGAACATCAACAGCAGTTGCCGGATTATTAATTACAACTTCTTTTGTAACATATTTTGCCACAGCAGAACTGTTTTTGGAAGTGTTGTCCGAAACATATGTTATTCCATTAGCATAAGTAATTTCTTTAATTTCTAAGAATCTTGCTTCCTCATCTACTTGATTTGGATACTTAAGAAAGTCTCCTACTCTAAAGATATCAGAAAGTTGATCATTTACAACAGAATTTCTATTGTATATTACATTGTCAATAATTCTTCCTGTGAAGTCATCTGCTAATGGTTGTGTATCATTCCTTACTTCCAATTCTTGGGTTTTATTGTTCCAAATAACCGCAGTTCCGGTAATGATGTTATCATATGATTCTAAAATATTAGATGGATTTCTGGCAACCATAGTTGCCGCATCAGGAATATCAAGGAATACTTCAATTGGGTTGGTATCAATAGTAGCAGCTGGTACAATTACACCATTAAGAGTCTCAACTAACGTTGGCTGATTTCCTAATGTAACTCTTTCTCCTCTCTTAAAGAATTGACTTGTTTTAAGTCTCACATAAACTGTGGAACCATCAACTCTAGCAATAGTACCAACTGCTTTTGAAGTATATCCTTCGATAGCTTGGTTGTTTTGAATTTGACTACCGCTGGTATTTCCTATATTAAACTTATAGATTGGGTAGAACTTAATAACTTGATCTCTTCTTCCGTATCTGTCTTCTTGCCCAGTAGCAGATTCAATTCTATTAGATATAGTTTTGACACTTGCTGTGGAAAGATCAACTACAGGGGAAAGATATGAAACAGTAGATGAAAGAGACAACTTATACATTAATGAAGTAACATTGTTTAATGTCTCATTAATATCAGAAGCAATGAATTTTTGATTCGTGAAATAATGTGGTTCATTTAAAAATGTCTTTTCATAATCTGTCTGTGAGTATGATGTGTAATTATTAGTTGTTGAATCTACGGGAACAACATTTGTTGTTTTGATAGAAGAACTTAGTTTAGTTCCGGTAAATGATAAGTATTGAATTTGTGGATATAAAATTTCATATTTTCTGTTGTAAGTAGCATATACTACTTCACCACCACCTTCAATGTTTCCGGAAGCAGCAACATCTGATACAATATTGTAGGTATCAATTCCACTATTTGTAATCTGGAATAATTTGCTGTTTAAAACATCAGAAGTCACACCACCAGTCTCAACCGCTCCTTTGAAGAAAACATAAGAGGATCCAGAAGTTTCAAATCCATTATCTCTATGTGATACTTGAATGATGTTGTTGTTGTTTCGGAAGAGTCTTGAAGTCGCGTTTGTATTAGCTGTAGCATTAGTATTGAATGGATTCTTAGATAATAACTCATAACCTAAAGATTCATTTGTTAATACTAACTCTGCAGTTTTGGTGATATTAAATTCTGCTCTGTATAGAGTAAACTTGACATCCTCAAAATTATCTTCTGTCCAGTTGTCTACATTTTGTGATCTGTATACTGAACCAAGAGAAGGTTGTGTCGTAATAACAGTACTTGTAGAAACATCAACTTCCCCAAGTCTAGATACCCAAATTTCATAGTCAGTTGAGTCTGTTTCAATTGCCATGGCATACTCTGTGTCATTCTGTAGATATACAGGATGTTCAAATTCAAAATGTGTTGGGACAGTGGAATCTGTGAGACCACTCTGATCCACTGCTACACCCATTCTGACAGCCGGACTATCAATCTCTATCTCAGTCTCAATTATCGCTCCTCCAGCGCCGTTACCGATGCCTTTGATGACGACCGATGGTGGTTCTGTATATCCAAATCCGTTCAAACTAATTTCTGTATTATAAAGTTTGCCGTCAGATACTTCCACACTAGCAGTAGCAACAGATCCACCAGGAAGTTGTGGACTTTCAATAGTTAAAATTGCGTTAGTATAATTTTGACCTGTAGATGTAATTCTGATATTTGAAACTTTGCCACTATCTTTAGCAACAGTTAGAACTCCAAATTCTCCTTGTGTATTGTTTCTGAGAGTTACTGATGGAACTGAAAGTTGTTCGTTTTGATTAAACGAACGACCATTGTGGTTACTCAGAACAAGTGTATATACTTGCTCATTTGTTAGCAAGAACCTACCAGAAGAAGATGGAATTAAATCAACACCATTTTTATCAATAACCTTTTCAATTGGACCACTTGCGGCAGAAGTAGTTCCCGTTACGTTTTCGCCTTTGGTAATATAAACATTTCCATTTGCCGAGAATTTAATATACGTAAATGGAGATAGGATTTTTTCTGTTCCAGGAATAATATTTTTGCCTGGTTTGTCCGACTCTACATTGGTTAAGTATACTTTGACGGGAACCTTATTACTCTTTTTGTTGAAGTAAAGATCAATACCAGTAGTAAATACTCCACCATCATAGTTTTCAACTTTAAATGTTTGAGCAAGTGGATTTGGTCTTACAGGATTATCTGTATTACTATCGACAAATTGAACACCCTCGTTTGCTTTAAAGAAAGATGGTTTGGTTGAGATAATACTAACAGGATTTTCTGGTAAAATGCCTGTAGCATAATACTTAACTTCAGCATATGTAGACACTGTTAGTTTATCAGCATCGCTATCGCTTGAAGTAAACCTGAAAGTCTTAACTCCAGATGTAATTCTTACTTCTTCGGAATCTGTATCATAATCAACAGTATCAACATCGCCACCCCATGTAGCATTTTGTCTAGGAGCAAAACCTGCAGGTAATAAGATCAGTCCACTAGCGTTGCCATCATTGTCTGTAGTTATAGTGCCGTTAAAAGCTGATAGTGAATTACCAGCAACACCAGTAAATTTGAGATCTGGATTTACCCAACGACTAACATCTCGACCTTCTAAGAAGACTGAGATATTAGTATTTGGTTTTAGTCTACTAATTACAAACTTAACTGGTTGACTTCTAGCAAAGAATTGTAGTGAAGTAGATACAGAATTGCCTCTAACGATAGAAGATTGTACTCCTTTAGCAATATCATTATTTTGTGGACTGATATTTGAGGAACTTGAAACAGAAGCTTTACTTACAGAAGACTGGGATTCTAAGGAATTGATTTGTCCTAGAGAATTGATAGATGTAAATGATGGAGAAGATCCAACCCAGTTTATGATAAAGGAATTATGTAAACTTGAAAAACTTTCTCTTACATCTTGCTTAGCAAGAAAAATCTTATATAGATCAGTATTTGTATCTACTACAAGAGGTTCTGTGGATTGATCATACCATTGATCGATACTTGGTGATATAGAAGCATCGCCAACATATTGTAAAACAACAAATGGATTTGGGTTTAATGTTTTTGAAGCAAAACTATTACCTAATAGATTTAAACTAGTGTAAGGTAGAGTGATAATGTTGCCAGATTTTTTATATCCAGAAACAAATCTTTGATCTTCCCTAGTATTGAGTTCTTCTAAGAATAGAGAATCTTCTTTAGATTGGGGACGTAAAACTGATTGCTGAGAATCAACTGCACATTGGTAATCAAGAGATACTAGATTTCCAGATCTATGGGATTCAAAATTATCAACTAAGAAACCTGATTTGAATCTATCCAAACCAATTTCGTCTTTGATCTGCATGTTTAAAGCTTGTTGCTCTAGGATGCTGAGTGTAGTGTAATACTCTAAACGTTCGATACGCTTCTCTAGTTTGCCGATATCACGCATCGTGTAACGGCGATTATCGACTGATGTAATTCTTACATCTTTGCTGGTTTGAGTAAACGCAGGAATATAAGCATAGAATAAAGCAATCGCATCATCAATAGGATCTGGTTTAGTTGGATTTAATGAAGAGTTTCCTTCCTTAACGATAAAGTTTCCATTTTTATTCAAGAAAACTCCATCAATTCTATCAAGATATTGTACTTGACTAAAAGAGATTGTGTACTCTAGTCCAAGATCTGGTGCTGGTGTAGCAGCAATTACAGATCCTACTCCGGCAAATTTACCTACACTATCTGCCAAAGAAGATTGATCTTGGAAACCAGCGATAGTTGATGCAGAATCAACCTTAGGTCTAAAGTCTAACAAATTTTTTAAATTTACAATTCCATAGACAGAAGAATTGAATGAGGGAATGAGGTCTTCGGTTACACCCGCTTCATGAATATAACTATCAATTGTACAGAAGTCTCCCTGAGACTGTTCAAAGTAATCAAAAGCAATTACAAGTTGACCTGTAGTTTGTTCTTTTCCAGGTTTTAATACAATACGAGAAACATCATATATGGTATCTCTTTGTCCATTATCAAACGTAAATCTATCTGTTACATCTATTCCAGAAATTAACTGTCCTGAAGTATCAACAGTTGGTGGTTGTGTTGCGCTACCTTCATAGACATATTTCAGTTTATAAGCATCTGAATATGAAATAGTTTCAACAACATCACTATCGTAATTAGTTCCTCTAAATGGGATTACACGATCTCCAGAAGAAGTGACAACAATCCTTCTGTTTTCAATAGAAGTTTTTAATCTAGGTTTGGCATTTGAAACTTCTAATGTTGCAGATAGTTTTAACTTGGGGAATGTGCCATTTACTGGAATAGTTCCAAAGTATGATGTTGGTAGATTGAGACTAATACTACCAGATGTTAGTCCACTTGCTGTATCAGTAGCAGAACTAATTTCTACAGAGTCTACATCAACGTAAATGATATCACCCTTACTGATATTTGGAGCATCACCTGGATCTAATACAGTAATAACATAATTTTCTTCAGTAAAAGTAGCAAACCTTTGTGTACCAAATGGTAGTTGAGCAGCAAAAGTAATTGTACCACCAGACGTAGATGCTGTAGTTACAAAATCTCTACGGAAAAAATATTTGATATTTGTTTCTTCGGGTGTATTAGAAACTTTTTTAATCTGATTGCTTCCTGTTGGGAATAATAAAGTTCCTAAGTTAGCATTATCTACTCTAGGACGTAATCTAACAATACTAGTATTGGTTACATTACCAGGAAGGACAGTATCCATGTATACTCTAGACTTAGAAGATCCTTGTCTTTGAGTAGCATATTGTACAACAGCACGAACTAGTGTGTTGCTTTCATCTGAAAACTGAACAACATCTCCTTGCTGTAGCAAAATACTAGCATCAGCACTAAAACTAGTAGATTCTATAAAATTATAACCTTTAGAACCAAAGAAAGTAAAATCAGTGACTGATTTAATTTCTGCATATGATTGATCATCTGTAACTAAATCTGCAGTAAAGATATTGGCATTGCCAGATCCATATTGTGCTGTTACAGATTTTACATTTTGTGGTGTGTAAGTTGTTACAGAATTTCTAGTTAGTACAGGTAAAATAACAGCACTAATGCTAGGATTAGCAGCTCCATCTGGTTGTTTAATTGATACTGCTGGTGGTTGGGAATACTCAGTAGATAAAGCAGACTTGTTATTAATTTCAACTGTATAGAACGAACCGTTTGTCAAGCGCATCAATTCTGCTGCTGCAGCATCGTATTCTACGCCATTGATAACAAGAGTAGAACCATCAGCATATCCAAGTCCACGATTAACTACAATAAATTTAGAAATTGTATTGTCTTTAGCAATTTTATTTGTAACCCCATCTTCATCTCTAATGGATTCTCCAGAAGCAAATTTACCAGAAAGAGTTTTTACAAATAGAATACTACCAATGGAATATGTTCCGGAAGGTGCTCCTTCAACAACTCCATAAGCACCACTAGTCAATCCAACAACATACTTACCAATTCCAAAACTATTATTTTGTGGGACAGTTTGTAGTAGTAATTTTGTGTAAAATTCAGGATCAAAATAAGAAAGACCAAAAATGGCATTGTATGTGTCGCCACCTGCTGCCAATCTTCCTTTAGATAAGATAATGTCAGAGTCCGAATTAAATCCAAGACCTCTATTCTTTAAGAAATAGTTGCTTGGTTTTGCTCTACCAACTAAAGGTGTGATAGTTTCACTATAATCAATGATATATCCTAATTCGTTGCTATCAGTAGAAGCATCTGCTTCTGATAAAAATATATTTCTTTGATAATTAGTATCACCTGGATCGTATTCCAGCATCAATAATTCAATATCTTCTTTCTCTCCAACTACTGTTAATTCTAGGAATAGAACAGAGTCATTAGCATTGAGTAATGGTTTGTTTACTTTAGCAAAAGATAATGACTTTAATGTTCCTGTTGTAAGTGCATTACCAGCATCGTCTCTTGTTTTGATGAAATACAAATCTGCCAAATTAGCAAACGTACCATCTGTAATCGATGCCAATGTAGTGGTTGTGTTTGTTACATTAATAGTAACTGTTTTGATACCATCATTACTTGTTAATGTGGTTCCTCTTTTATTTAAAGTTTGTCTGTGGTCTGTAGATTCTTCTGATCCATTGAGACCAATAGATCCATCATTATAAGTAGCGAATAAATTAATATATGGATATGCAGTGAGATCTCCACCTTCTTTATTTAAAGGTACACTTCCATACGTGTTGGTAATATTAAAAGTGGGAAGTCCTTTAGTTTTCAGTGTAACATTATCACTTGAAAGAGATTCTCTTGCTTTATTAATTTCTAGAAATTTTGTCTCTTTGTTGACAATTTCGTATCCTCTAATATATGCTTTACCTGGTCCAATACCAGCAAGCATTTTTCTACTTGCTTCTGACTCTGTTAATCCATTATATGATCCAAATTCGTCAATCTTATAGACACCGCCATTCTTATCTTTTTGTGCATATTCTCTAACATCTACAGAGAAATTATTAACAATATAATCTCCACTTTCGTCGAAAGTTCTTCTAGCAAGAGTCTGCTCAATCAAACTATAGTTTGTAGGAGATACTTTTTTCTGTACCAATCCTTTGTATACTGTAATTAGTTGAATAAAATTCTTATCTGTCGCTTCAGATAGTTTAAATTTCTTAATTGTTAAACTAATCTTAAGTCTATGTGACCCAGGAGCAGAATAGTTTGCAGATCCAATAGAATTGTCATATAGAGATGCATCTTCTTCTGGAGTAACAACTTCTTCAACGATAGTAAATCCAACCTTTGCCGATGGATTGTTGTAATAGTCG
>Ga0181410_1000117_pt1 | contig 32423 bp, 30 predicted proteins | sample 33SPOviralmetaG_FD_130112 | JGI IMG/M metagenome (GOLD analysis project Ga0181410, IMG submission 130112) | Marine viral communities from the oligotrophic San Pedro Time Series (SPOT) site, San Pedro Channel, CA, USA - 33 SPOT_SRF_2012-06-20 | ecosystem: Environmental > Aquatic > Marine > Strait...
CTAATCTTCAAGGGGCTAAGCTTTATAGGGCTGATCTTCAAAATGCGAATCTTTATGAGGCTAATCTTCAAGGGGCTAATCTTGGAGGGGCTAATCTTTCAGGGGCTATTCTTGTAGATGCTGATCTTACAGAGGCTGATCTTTACAAGGCTAATCTTCGAGGGGCTGATCTTCGAGGGGCTAATCTTTACAAGGCTAATCTTCGAGGGGCTAAACTTGAAAGGGCTGAACTTGAAGGGGCTGATCTTCGAGGGGCTTTAGTATCCGATCAGTCATTAACCATATATGGTACATACTACATTGGACCTAACTCAAATCTTCAAGGGGCTGATCTTTCAGGGGCTGAGCTTCAATATGCGAATCTTGCAGGGGCTGTGCTTGAAGGGGCTGATCTTCGAGGGGCTAATCTTCGAGGGGCTAAGTACAATTCCGAAACCAACTTTACAGAGTCAAACATCACCCTAGAACAAAAAGACTCAATGGTCTTTGTAGAAGATGAGGATTAGACCTAGAAAGTGAGCAAATTAGCTATGAACCTTAAAGACAAGTATGAATTCCTCATTGAAATAGGTAAAGCATTTGATGGTGAAAATGGGTCTGTTGACTGTCGAGGCTTGCCAAGTTCTTATTAATTTATTTAAAAAAATTATAAAACCTACCCTTTTTTGTAAATAATTATTCTGTCACGAGCAAAACTAGATAGAATGGATTTTTTTCGTGTATACCCTTTTTTGTAAATGGTGAAATAACTATACACAGCTAGGCTGTCAAAAAAGCCCTATTTGCTCGTATTTTCACTGTCATTTACAAAAAAGGGTACATACAAAAGACGGGCGTTTTTTGTAAATATGTACTTTTTAGGGGTACAGAAACACTATAGTTTTTCTGTCACGTTTGAAAATCTAAAGTTCGTGGAAAAATAGAGATATACCTGAGCATATGCTATTGTATATAACATTTGTAGAAACTGAGGACTAAGTCATGACGATTACGTATGATGAAATAAAACACAAATTACAACCGCCATTAGATTGTTCTGAAATAAAGGACTTGCGTGGTAAGTATTTTCACAATCGCCTAATCCTAAACTATGAGAACACTGATTTTTCAGGGTGTGTCTTGTATCGCTGTTTCCCAAGCGGAATGGGAAATGCAGTCGAGGTAAATCCTGCGAGTTCTAAAAAAGATGTCAGCTTAGTGGGGGCTGATCTTAGAGGGGCTGAGTTATATCATATAAAAGCTCTTGCAGACGTTGACCTCCAAGATGTTAATCTTCAGGGGGCTAATTTATTTGAGGCTGATCTCCAAGGGGCTAACCTTCAAGGGGCTAACCTTCAAGGTGCTGATCTACGGTGCGGTACTTTTTGGGATACGGATTTAACAGAAGCTGATCTCAGAGGGGCTAGGGTTGAAGGGGGGCAGTGGGAAGGTGCTAAGTGCATAAAGACTGTTCTTGAAAATGTGGAATTCAGCGGCGGTTACTTTTTTGATGCTGATTTTCAAGGGGCTGATCTTAGAAGAACTAAGTTTGTAGAGGCTGACCTTACATTAGCTAACTTTAGCAACGCTGACCTAACAGGAGCTGATCTGAGAAAGGCGGATTTGGGAAAGGCTAATCTCCGATACGCTAAACTATATGGTGCTAATCTTGAAGAGGCTAATCTTCAAGAGGCTAAGTACAATTCCGAAACCGACTTTATAGATGCAAACATTACCCAAGAACAAAGAGATTCTATGGCTCTTGTAGAAGATGAGGACTAAACTATGGCGATTACGTATTATGATATAAGACACAAACTACAACCACCATTAGATTGTTCTGAAATAGGCGACTTGCGTGGTCAGTACTTCCATAATCGACGCATCACCAACTATGAGAACACCGATTTCACAGGATGTGTATTATACCATTGTTTTCCTAGCGGAATGCCAAATGCACTAGAAATCAATCCTGCACAATCAGAAAGTGATTTGACTTCAAAAGGGGTTAACCTTTCAAGGGTTGATCTTACAGGGGCTTTTCTTAGAGGGGCTGATCTTGAGGGGGCTAGTCTTTACAAGGGAGATCTTACAAGGGTTGATCTTGAAGGGGCTAATCTTAAAGGGGTTGATCTTACAAGGGCTATTCTTGCAGGGGCTAATATTTCCGGGGCTGATCTTGAAGGGGCTAATCTTAAAGAGGCTTATCTTTGGGACGCTAATCTTCCCGGGACTGTTCTTGTAGGGGCTAATCTTTCAGGGGCTACTCTTCAAGGGGCTGATCTTCAAGGGGCTGATCTTCAAGGGGCTGATCTTGAAGTGGCTACATACAATTCTAAAACCAACTTTAAGTATTCAAGCATCACCCAAGAGCAAAAAGACTCAATGACATTTGTAGAAGATGAGGTTTATTTATGAAAGTGGAAAGCCGTGAAGATCTTATAAACCTAATGAGAAGCACTTACTCTTTAAAAGAATCAGACTTTAGAGGCGGCTATATTACTAAGCGACTAATACGTGACGATGAGGGCATCGACTTAACAGGGTGTGTACTTTACAAGTGCTACATACAGGATGAGCCAAAAGGTGCTATCGTTGTAGATAGTGTGTCGAATACCAATGCGGTACCCTATCACTTTAAAGATTTGAGTCTTGAGGGCTTTGACCTTGAGGGTTTGGATTTAAGTCGGCTCATCTTTAGAGGAGTTAACTTCAAAAATGCGAATCTGAGAAATGTGAACTTCACAAGATCGCAACTCAGTAAAGCAAACTTTGATGGTGCAATTATAGAGGGTGCTGTATTCCATAATGCAAACTTAGCAGGCTTAATCCGTAGGGAAGAAGATATATGTCAATCGTGCAACAGCATAGAAGACTCTGCGCCTACTTACTTAAAGCGATCAGGTAAGGCGTTCTTGGGATATGCCTGCGATGCCTGTAGAACAATATGTATTTACGGCTGTGGTGAGTATACAGAGTCTTTCTACAATAAATGTCTAAACTGTGGACTTAGCATAGTATAGTCTCATAAACTCGAGTAGCCTCTAGCATAACGGTACACTGATTTCAGCATACCGCATGGAGATTTCTATTGAAATTTTGACATACAAGAGTTAATACTTTTTTGTTAGTTCACGAGAAAGGTATTAACTGCTTTGAAGATTTTAATTCTTGGTGCGAAAGGTATGTCAGGTCATGTGATTTATGACCGACTTGTTGGGGATGGGCATACAGTCATTGGTACTTCTAGATTCGCAGGCTCATACAATGACCAAGATATTGTGAAGTTCGATGCTACTAAGATGCATTCTTGGTTTCGTACGTAGTTTACTTAGGGGAGAAATTGGATATGTCAAACTCGAATATATTTGTAAAAGTTGAAGCTATAAAGTCAGACAACCTTGTTCTCAACCAAGAGTATGAGTTCTCTCAAAATATAAAACTTGTAAAAGGTATGAACAAGATAGACGTGGTTTACCCTTTTAGCAAAGAGGTGACTCTAAATGTACAGCTAAGGACACAAGTACATGAAAAAATAACAGGTAAGCCTATTCTCCGAACATATCCGAGAAGTCTATTTGGAGAAAAAGTATATCATTACATAAATATGAGCAACGATATGGACGCAGTTCTGACGTATTATGTAAAAAAGACAAGTGAAGTTGAAGGCTTTTCAGAATTTTTATTTTCTCCAACTTTTCAAGTGTCACCTTTTGCTACGATGAATGATCTTGTGGATGAAGTGATTGTGATTAATTTAGAATCTCGAAACGATAAGAAGCAAAAAATGAAAGCTCAGTTAGACAACTTAGATATTGAGCATACCTTTTTCAAGGCAGTAGATGGTAGAGAAGAAAACGTATATAGAGACTGGTTCAAGCACGTCAAGCATAAAAAGTATTCGCCCGTTGAAGCAAGATTGAATCGCCCAGAATTGTATTACTGTGGGGCTTGGGGCTATAATGAAACATACATTCAAGTACTTGAGTATGCAATTGAAAAAGGTTTGAACTCTATTGCTTTGTTCGATGATGATGTTTATTTCCATAAAGACTTTAGCAATTTGATACAGAAATACTCATCAACAGAAGAGTATGAAAATGCAGATTTGATCTATTTGGGATGTAGGCTTCAAGATATTGATAGGTCAACGCAGTCGAACTTGATAACAGAATATCCAAATAAAGTGTTGGGGTCGTATGGTATAATTCTGAAGTCTTCTGCCTTTCGTAAAGTCTTAGACTGTTTGAAGTTAAGAAATCATGTTGTTGACAGCAAACCTCTAAATCAAATTGTAGAAAGTAACAAGGCACTCATATTACGAGAACCGCTAGTTCTTCCCGAGTATGCAGGTTCTGATATTAGGTCTGATAGAGACTCTACTGAGATGTACAAAAGTCAATCTATAAACATAGAAGACTATCATTTCGATGTTATTCCTCGAAACACGTACAGAGTAGAGTATTTAGAATCAAGCCCTGCAGAAGATAATGCGAAGTATTCAGCAGTGTTAGGGGTTAAATGTAAAAATAGATTTTCTTATGTTAAGGATTTCGTGGACTCTTTTAATCACACAAGATCTTCAGATGTGTATTTTAAAGTGTATGTAGCGGACACATCTACAAATGAACAAGTGGCTTCACAAATTCGAAATTATATCGAAAATTTAAAACAACCCAATACAGAAGTTGTCTATTTGAGATTCCATGACGCTTCAGTCACTGATTTATCAAACGGTATTCTTTCAGAAGTTTACAAGTGGGATAAGAGTTCAATCCCTACAATATTCATGGCAGATGAAGACCTTACTTTTTTGAAAAAAGGTTGGGATCTAAAATATATAGAAGCTTTAATGAACACTCCTTACAAGCATCTTGTCTTCTACGACACTAGATGGAGAAAACCTAAATCGAATGTGAAGAGGACTGTAGGGGGCGTTAGCCTTGTAGCGAAAGCAAGTGCGAATTCTGCACAAGGTGCATTTTTTGTACTGTCTAGTGAGCTTTTAACAAAAGTAGGTATATATAACAATACACTTTTCCCCACAAAAGGTGGGGGACACTTAAATTATACATATCGCCTATATAAAGCTCTAAACTTGGATACTGCACACATTTTCGATGTAGATAATAGTGAGTCTTATTTAGCACTGCAGCCTAGAGAGTCATACATTAGTACAGGGAAGAGTCTATCTTTGTTCCATCAGAGAAGAGTAAACTCAGATGAAGTCAGAGAAGCCTTTGAAGATAATATCGTCTGTGAAGAACCAAGATTTAATCTCTACACCCCTCACAAAGGCTAATACGCAATATGTTAAAAAAAAAAGATTTAGCTGTTCATTTAGATAGTGGGAAAATTTACAGAGGTCAAATTGTGGGTAGAGAAGACTTAAAAAGTCTTGGGCATAGCACTGCTGATGAATCTTATATTGAGCGTGTACAAAGCAGCGGGCTATGTGTATCTAATTCTTACTTTACACCAATGAATAAGGTGAAAAGTAGAGGAGGTAATTACTTCCATTTCCTATTCCATGAGATGCAGAGATTTATATCCTATAGGAAAGATAAAGAAGTACTAACTTTAATCGACGATATGAATGACTTCCAAAAAAAGATAATAGATCTATTCTTCAATCTAAATAATGTAAACCTAATAAAACCTACAAAATACACATCTGTGGACTTTAAAAATATAAGAGTTGGAGTATACGAGGATATAAACAGCATTTCGAATCGTCTTTTGGACTTCTATGAAGAACACATATCCTCACATCGAAAAGATGTAAACATAGATTTTGAAAAAATCTTCATCCGAAGAAGAAATTCAAAAGCAACAGCAAGACCAGACAACGTGTTCACTAATGTGGAAGAAATCGAAAATATATACATAGACAAAGGATTTAAAACAGTTTATTTTGAAGATCTTGAAACAGTTGATAAAATAAGTTTACTGAACTCAAGCATAAACGAAATCGTTACTCCTATAGGTTCTGAATTAGCTAATTTACTGTTTATGTCAAAGACAAAGAAAGTAGATATAACAATAATTGATCATGACAATTGGAGATTCAGAAAAGAATCTAGAATGGGTTCAATTGTAACACCTAAGTCAGAAAAGATTTCTGTTTTGACAGCAAATTGTGTAGAAATGAATAAAGATAATCTCCAGAATTCGTCATTCAAGCTAGACCCTAAGAAGGTCTATTGAGAGCGTTAGCACTTAGTTCAAGAAAACTTGACTGATTTATTCCCGAGTGCAAAGGAATTAAAGAGAAAAGCAACGAAGATGTTATCACGCTAATGTCTTCTAGCGCATCTCTGCCGTAATTGCACACTATGAAGTCTTCGAATACAGCAATCATAGATTGTCTATATAGTGAAGATACGAAAGAAGAATGGAGAATCTCATCGTAACCAATCAAAGATTGATATACTTTAGAATAGTCATAGAGTCGATCTCCAAGAATAGAACAAGAATCTCCAAGTCTACCCCTCATGTCAAAAAACTTCAGGTCATCATTTGAACAGAGAATTATGTTTGTGAATACAGGATCTCCGTGAATGATTGATTTCATACCTCGATCAGAAGATTCATATTCATTCAAGCGATCAATAAGGTCGCTGTAAAGGGAATAGGCTGTTTCGGGATACATTCCTTTAAAAGAATCAAACCTTTTTGTCAATTTCTCAGAGTAATTCCTGTATATACTGATGTCTGTGTTTTTCACATGACTCTCAAAGTCTAAACCATGGATGTCTTTCAGATCTGAAAGAATCGACACCAAAAGATTTTCCGAAAGAGACTCTTTTGCAAAAAGCCTGCTTATGGATATACCGTTTATTTTCTCTATCAAGTAAGATCTGTCTGACTTTTTACCAAAGTACATAGGAAACTTTCCCGATATACATTTAGGCATATTTTCATAGAAGAAGATCTCTCCTTCGATATCGGACTTGTCAGAACTTTTCCTAATAACTTCAACATTTTCTGTATCAATCTTATTAAAGTCTCTTTCTTTAACCTCATTACTGTAAAACCCTAACAGTTTCTCTAAGTCCAAATTGGCATTGATTGATTTGTCATCAACATAGAAGTCAGCATAAGGTTTCCCAAAGTATATTTCATCAAAAGGAATATCGTTTTGAGCAAGACTTTCTAGCGTAACTTTTCCAATGTCTGCAATTACAGAACCGATATTGCTACTGTGAGTTCTCATTCTTCGAGCTGTATGCAGAATTACCTTATGACCCATAAACTTCAACATCTTCAAAAAGGAAATATTGCTTGGGATAGGCTTACAGTCTTCGTAAGACTCATCTTGAGACTTAGTCAGTAGCGTATCATCAATGTCAAAGCAGAATCTGAATTTTTTGTAACTTAAGTCGTCATTGAAGTTAGAAAACATTTTTATCTGAAAGGGAGTTCCCAAAACAAAGAAGTCTCTATCTTTCTCTATCATTTTAGAGTAAAACTCTTTTTTCTTTATTTTTATAAGGAAGGATATACTGTCAGACGTATATATTTCAGAAACAGAACCGCTCAGGCTGGTATATGCATCCTCAATTGCACTACAATTCTCAAAGTAATAGCAACCACTGTTGGCATAGTCTGATATCTTGTTCTTTTCTTTTATGTCAGAGATTAGACCTGTTTTCTCATCAAATTTAATGTAGGAGAATATAGGTCTTATATCCGTAGACTCAAAGCAGAACAAGCCGTTTTTAGACTCTGCGTTTCTGATGTAATCAAGAACATTGTAAGTATAGAAAGTATCACCATCTAAGCACACAAGTTTATTCTTTCTATCTTGATCAGATATATGTTGAACACATTCATATATAGTATGGGTTGCACCATTTGTCTTGCTTTTGAGTTTAACTAAGTTAACAAATGGATATCTCAAGCGAATGATCCTAGAAAACCCATAAGAATCTAGATCCGGATTGTAAGGAATATAAATACTGTCAGAGGGATTTAATTTCAAGTTATCTAAAACCCAAAAAATAATAGGTATCCCTAAGACTCTGATAAGAGGTTTGGGGATTGTGTACTTTTCATTACTAAACCTTTGCCCAAGCCCACCGAGAGGGATTATTAATGTCAGTGGAGAATCATTCATTTTAAAAACCAAACCTGTCGAAATCTAATCTTTAGTGTATTGAAATATCCTGTCTTATACGTATGCCACTCTGCTTTGATGCCCATCTTTATGCTTGTCCTTTTTAAAATGAAAGGTTAGAAACAGCATAAGTGTAACCCATGTGGGTTTGAGAAAAAAGTAAAGTTTTTGACGAAAGAAAGACTTTACAATGTAGGTTTCTCAGAGCAAGATATTTTGGGATATACAAAACAGAGAGTATGACTTTCATTCCATGAAATTTGAACGCTATATGACGGAAAGTATGTGACGTTCTCTACAGTCAATTACGGATTGAGCATTAACATTACTTGTTCGAAATGCCATCATTCGCCCCAATCTTCTGTACTCATCAACATGGTCCATGAAAGGTGAGTATTGGTTCCTAAATGCATCATCGAACATTACTTTTGTGTTTTCTACACTTCTGAGTAGGACTTCGCACGCACATGCAACTCGAAATCGACCGTCTATCAAAACAGCATCGGGTGTAAACCCTAATGACTCCAGTTTATCCCAAACACTTTCAACGTAAGCCAATGCTTTTTCTCTTTGGGGATTTTTAGGAGTTCCCCATTCACCCACAATCCCAAAATCTATTGTTTCAAAGTGTATTGTTTGGTGTGGTCTGAGGATGTGTTTGACATATTCTTGAACCTTGTATGCCCAAATAGGATCGCTTTCCGCAACTATTATGTTCTCCACACCCAACTCTACAGCTCGGACAGTGCTTCCCCCACACCCATATTCGACATATGTTTGTGCACCCTTAAGTGTATCTTCGAATTCAGCTAAGCTTTTTAAATCTAAATGTGGCTTCATGTATGCATAAAACTCTAAGTCAGAAGTTTTCAACAAAAAAAAATAAATAAAAACATTTACGTCAAGAGCATACTACGTCCATGTCCACAAATCTACAACATTACTTTATAATTGTGAGTACTGATTGATTTATTGACCCAATCCTCCTCTTAGATCTACAGTACTAAAGAATGCTTTTCTTTTCTTGCGATTACGGATTACTTTTAAGTTTTACCAAAGTTATCTTTTGGGCTTTTCAAGTGGTTGAAAATCTCCAACCAATCCTTTTGAGTCAAGACAGAACTTGGTAAGTAGTTTTTCTCAACAAGCTGATACGAAGTCTCTGGAAATGGTCTTTCATTCGCCTTATCCCCTTGAGAGTTTGAAAGTAAAACTTGAAACTCTGCAAACGAAATACCTGCTTTTGCACAAACAAGTTCTAAAGCTCGCTCTGCAGGGGTCTTGTTTCTTCCACGCATAATATATTTAGCCCTTCTTCTGTTAGTCTATAAGTTCTTTACAGACAAGATAAATAACAACGAGTACTATTAAAATGTGAAGCATCTATTCACAGTCCTTTCAACCCCTCCACCAATGCTTAGGTGTTCGTGAGAGTCCAAAATCACAGCTCAGAATCGCTTCTTTAACTATCTCTGCATACTCTCTATCTATATCAGACAAATTGTCCTTAGAGAGAATTTCAGCAAGCGTTTGAAGCGACCCTTTGGTTACATAACCATCGTTTGCAAGATGAGATACAGCCCATTCGCATATAGCTCCTGCTTTCTCAGCTTCATATTTGTAGCATAGATGGATAAAGAAAGACCCTACGGTTTCAAGCTGAGAGGATGCGAAGTAGTGTCCTCTCAAATTCTTTTCTACTCGGTCAATCGTACTCATTTCGCTGTCTTCCATTCGCTTGATGTAAACCAACTCTCCGCAATCCTAACTTTCTCTTGCTTTAGAGCTACCTCTTTACGGGCTTGTCGGGCAACCTTTCTGGTGAAATAATATCTACCCTTAGAAGTCTTCACTACCTCATTGTCTTTGTTTAAGATTGAGTAGAGGCGAACACCTTTAGTTTCTTCGATCTTATCTTCAACTCCAAGGCCATTAATCGTTGTGTCTTTAGGTAACTGATACATTTTCCATTTACCACTGAGAAGACCAAGTTCTTCTTGTATACCTTTTACAATGATACCTCTATCAGACCCCTTTTTCTTACGAGCATTACCTCTGGGGTCATGTTGAATGATTTCCTCTTCTACAACCACACCCATGATATAGAGGTTTCCTGTTTCTTTGTGGATTAAGACTCCACGAACTCCACTTGGGTGTGGGTTGTAGGTTTCCAAGTGAGTGCTGTAATCGTTCTCACTGTTGAACGATTGTTCCAAGCCTTCAAGAAGACTGCGACTCTTCCAAGCACACCCAAAATCTAGGGTGCTAAAGTCAAGACCTGTTTTTTCTCTCACACTGTCATAATGATCCATGTAATAACTTGCTTGCATCTTGTTGAGATCAAGACCTGCGATGGTTTTATAGTCATTTCCTACCATCATGGTAACTCTGACTATATGCCTCCCTCTGACAGTACCTCCGTCTTTTTTGAGGTCTGCTTTGCCTTTTTTTACTGTGGTGAAGGTGATATTTTTCACTCTCTTTTTACTAATACTTAGTTTCTTCATAGTGCGTTCCTTACAAGTCTAAACATAGGGTTGTGGGCATAAGTGTTCCTAAAGTCGATACGACAAGTGGTTGCAGACCACTGATTTTCATAAGGTTCATGTGAACCACCTTTAGCCACCAAATAGTTAGTGCGTATATCCGCAATAGGGTCTACAAGATAACCCTCTCCATCTAGCTCACCCATAGGAGCTTCTCCCCTGTATCCATCATCGAGCCGACCAAATGAGTTATGGACAAGTTCATTACCGTTCCCACTCATGTCGTAGAAACCCCAAGCGTTAGGCTTTAACTTCCCTACTTGGTTGTAGTTGTACCACCGTAAGGTGTGATTACCTTTCCAATGTGCGACTGAACTTAAATGGTCTGAACCCGAAAAGACAAAATCTTCATTCGCTTTAGCCACATAATACCACTCAGCTTCTGTAGGGAGTCTGAATCCATTCTTAGTTACATCTACTTCACGATTAAAATAACAAGGTTCTAAGCCCACTGCTTCTGATAGAGTATTACAGAGGTGTTCATATTGATCCGCAGATCCAAACGCCCAATCACGACAAGGCTTTTTCATAGAAGATTTTCTGACATAGTTTGGAATGAGATTCCCACTCACCATGTGCGTACCAATCCAAAAAGGTCGGGTAATCTTAACCTTGACTGAACCCTCTTTAGGCATAGTATCGAGATACTTATGTGGATTATCACCTTCGCAGTTAGACTGATTAGGCGATCTGACAGCTTCAAACTCACCACAAGGGATAAGTTTCATGTTGTAAGTAGAGTCTTTTATAGCTTTCTCATTATAGTTCGATGAGAAGCTCGTCCCATTAGTGTGGATGCTAAGATTGTGTACCGTAAAAGGTTCTGCACCTTTTGGGAAAGGGTCTTCATAGATATGACCCACAGCCTTAGCGTTCGTGTCTTTTAAGAACTGCTTAAAATCCTTACCCTCTGACTCGCTGATTTCTCTGATCTTGTAGTCGGGCAGTTCAATACGAACTGTCGTACCATATATCTCTTGTTCAAAAGAGTATTTTGTGATTGTAGCCATTTTTTCCATTTTTCCGATTTAGGTTACGCTTAGCCATAAGATGAAAGGGTTGAATCTTGATGCCTCAGCATACAATACACGTAATTGGAGATAAAGAAAACCAATTAGAAATAGAGTTTTGATGCACTATACAAGATGGTAAACCCAAACAGGTATACGTACAGTCTGTAGGTATGTATCACAATGCGACACCTTGGCATATGAGCAAAGGTTTTCGTATTGTGCACCCAAAAACGCTACAAGAGCTTGAGTATGGCAGAACTATTGACCCAATACTCCCTTAGATAAATAGGACTAAAGAATTTGAGTCTTACCCAAAAACGCACCCTGTTTTGGAGTACGCATCTCAATGAGGTCTGCCTGAGTGTATTGGTTGTCGCCACGAACAAGAGGTTTGTCGTCAGCACTCGCAAACCAAGCGGGTGTCAAAAGCTCCATACATGTAGCTTTGTTTTTCGCAGAAGTGTCGAAACAAACACAGCCTGAAAACGGAACAAAAGCATTACCCATTGGGAATGAGAACATATATCTAAGATAGTCCCAACTCACTTCGATTTGAGGTACTTCATTACCGTAAAGGTCCAAGTATCCAACAACTGCGTCATCTCCCTCATTGCCGAACGAGACAACCATTGTGCTAAATGCAGAGCTTGCGTCTGCAACATCTAATGAACCAAAGAAGCCTGATCTCACTTTCGAGTAGTTTTGCGAGGCATCTGTATATACGTGATCAGAACCTACTCTATCAAAAGAGATTCCTGCTGAACTAGCGTCTTCTATTCCGAATACAGACCAATCGTAACTGTAATTCGGTAAGACTCCTGAAATCATATAGTTGTACTTTGGACTAGAGTTAATTCCAGCAGCCATACAACGCAAGGATACAATTACGGGGTCATAACCTAAGACGCTCGACGAGACAAGAGAACTATTATTACACGCCTCAAATCCGTCTAAGGTCGCCACAGGAGTTTCAAAAACACCGTTGGATCCAATTGTGTACGGAACAGGCTCATTGTATCTAAGGAATAACTTAGTATCACCTTCGACAATTGCTAGTTTATGGTCGTTTGATACTTTACTTGTATCTTCCAAAGTCGGTACAGTGCGAGCGTTGAAAATCGAACCTAAGCACAAAGTATCTCCATTGTTATTGAAGTACGCTTTATTCCCTCTGTTTTTGCCAAAGGTATCGAATGCTAAAAGTGTGGATACAGGGCTTGGGTGCAAGAAATCATTTAATATTGTACTTCTTCCAAATGCGCCGGGGTACATACAGCAGCTTGTTAAGTCTGTGTGTCCTGTAACTAATGTTGCAGGGTTGAACTGTGCTGTCGCATACACTTCGATGTTGGGGTACTCTACATCACCATGCGGTAAGTGTTCACACTTGTAATTTCTAATATCATTCCAATCACTATAGGGGGATAGAATTGCCCCTACAAGTCCTAGAGCAATTGCAGAAGGTCCACACCAATCTCTTGTTGGAAACAAAGCGTCGAACGTATCTCTGTGTTCAGACCTACTTATCGCATCCAAGAATTCGGAGTCAAATGCCCTTGTTCCCTTGTCATTCTCATAACCTTTGTAGTTAAAACCCAACTCATAATCGTTTAAGAGTGGGTTCAACATCGTATCTTCCTGATCAATAATTCTTGAAAAATCAGGATTTTTTTGACTTCGTTCTTTACGTATATAGAAGATCATAGCTGTTACGTCATCGCTAAAGTCTTTATCTTCAAGAAGCATACGTGTGGGCTTATCGTCCCATGTAGATGTACCCCAACCACTTGAGCTATTTGCGATTACGTAAAGGTAACTCATCCATCGCATATAGGTAAGATTCTTTAACTTAGGGTTGTCATCATTTGGTAGAATGATGTTTAAGTCCTCTGAAGATACGTCAGTTTTAAAATAGACATTCAAAATAGTACTTGGCAACAAAGGTAGCTTACCTGCATTAGCCTTTGCTACTCGGTTTAGTACTGATTTAACGTCTTTAGCGTTCTCTAAAAACCCTGAGAATTTGCCAAAAGGTGAAGCATCTTCTGTAGTAACTGTCCTCTCTAGTATACGATCACCATCTGAGTCTAGTACGAAGTTATCGTCAGCATCTCTGCGATATATGTTTACACGGCGAGACTTACCTTCTCTACTAATTTCACACATTGTGAATGTAAGTAAGAAAATGCAGATTGTGGGTGATGTAAGTTGAGACTCACTTGGGTCTATGTTAGCAGAAATTAAAGCTTTTCTATAAATCAATTCGTGATCGGACTTTGAAAGGTCTAATACGTCTTTCAGCTTAGCTAATGTACCCTTACCCTTAACAAAACAAGAAATTGCAGCATTTAACTGAGCCACTGTGAAAGAAGTTGTCACACCTTGAAAAAGTTGAGAGATTCTTCCGAACACAAGACTACCTGCAGCAGACCCTTGACCTAAGTCGATGTTCATTTCTGAACGATCTAGTCTGTCTAGTGCGGCTTCAAAAAGGCTAGATACACTGTTAGAACTCTTGATCTCGGAGAATAGTGAAGACTTCAACCACTTAATAAATCCATTCCGATCGATAGACTGCATCACATATAAAGTGTAGAGGAATGGAGGCGTATAATGTGTTCCTATTGACTCTACATAGTCCCGAGGTTGAAGTCCATCCGACTCTACAGCAGCCTCACAATAATTTATCGTATATGCAAGTTGGACTAAAGATTTCTTGTCAAACAAAGCAAGAGCTTTCCCAAATGTATCAATTTCTTGCTCGGATGCAGACTCTGACACATTGAAGAACGCCTCAAGCATAAATAACAAATTTTCTAAGTAAGTATTATCTTTCTCAGATAAAGATTCACCTGAAACAATATTAACCTCAAAGTCCGAAATACGGCACAGAATGGTGTTTCTTACTGTCCCATCATTTAGAAGTAACCCAAAACGGTCGTCATACTCAGCATCTAGACGTGAAACTGTTTGGTCTACGAATCGAACTCGTTTCAGTTCCACTAGTACTGTGTAAGCATTTACAAGGCTGGTTACAGCAATACTCACTTCTTTTTTGTCAAGATTCAGCTTTTTCAAAAATGTTTTTGCTTTTTTCAATGTACTAGGCACATTGCTTACATTGAGCAATTTGCAAATATCACTTTCGATACTTTCTATGGTTTGACCATCTACAGGATTGCTTCTGTACACACTGCTCGAAAGCAAAGACTGATCATCAATTGCTGAAATTCTAAGATTCAATAGATACGCTTCGTCTTCACTTAAGTTCGTCGCAACAGGAAGATTTCTGTCCTCTTCCGAAAAAACAGAGTATAGTTCAGTCATGGTAGTGTGCCTTTCTTTAACCTTACAGAAAATAGCTTCATGTGTTTTAGTGCATAGTATACATATTTTTTAAGCATATCACAAAAAAAACTACACACCTACAGGGATAGCTTCTTCTTTCATAAGCTCTCTGCGAATAAGTAGCTCCGCATACACACCATTCAGCTTCTGTAAACGAGACTCAATAAACTCTTCAGACCCTCCAAAAGTCTCATCAAGCATCTGATTGTAGGTATTTATCATTTTTTCGTATGCCCCAATCTCAATGTTCAACAGCTCAATGTCACTGTATGTATGCTTCTGTCGTATATTCGATTCAAAACTATCCATGGGTACATCCTTACATATAAATTGTGTATGTGGTAATACGGTATACACAAGCCAAAACTCAGTCAAGTGAGCTAAGGAGTATAAAATGAATTTAAAGATATGGTCTGATGGAGAAGAAAACAAACCCATTGTCATTGTTATCCCGGGTTTCTTGAGTGAAACGGATATCAAAACACCACTAAAGGGTTGGGATGAACCCATCATTCGTTTCTGCAATGAAAGTATGTTCAGTGCCGCAGGGCTTTATTGGGATTCGAAAAGCCTTACAAAAAATGAAGTGAACTCTTTGTCCTTACACAAGTTACAGAATGGCATACTCGACACATGGAGAGCAGCACGTAAGGAAGCCGATAGAATTTCTAAAAAACTAGACTCTATTTTGAACGGTATAGATAGACCTGTTATACTTGTAGGGCATTCTCTAGGGGGCAGAATCGCACTAAAGTATGCATCTCGCAAAGGTATCAAAAACTTACAAAGCGTGTATGCACTTGCTCCTGCGGTTTCGCAAGCTGAAATAGACCTTGAAGTCATTGAACAAAATGTTGAAAAGTCTGTAATTATTGGGTACTCTAAACGGGATCTTGTTCTACAATGCCTTTACCCAATAGGTCGTAACAAAAGCACATTTTCTCAGTTGACGAAGTCGCTCAAAAGACGAGATGTAAAGGCACTCAGATATCTTTCACAAATTGTGTCAAACCATGTAGAGAATCCTCCGATTGGTTGTGTGGGTATCAGCTACACTGATACTCTCAAAAAGACAACATTGAGGGCGTTTGGTATATCGCACACTCAGTATTGTTCTGAACTCTACAGTATTTTAGATGAGGTAAGAGAATCCCTATGAATACAACGATGACGATCCTTCAAATAGGACATGAAATAAAACTTTCAGACGAAGAAGCTCTGCTAAAATTTTTAGAAGGAACACTAAGCGAAGATAGTTTAACTAAAGATGAGAGAGAGACTATCTCTGTTGGTAAGTCCACAGACGATGGGAATAAGTACTCTATCTACACATTCGTATATCGCTCTGAAACACAAACTTACTTTGTCAGAGTCGCTGCATCGAACGAGACAAACTGCGTTGCAAAAATGTCTATTTACTCTGATTAAATTTGATATATCACCCTATCTTTTGCTAGAATAATCGGACGTATATCCCAAGATAGGTGGTTTAGATGTCTGACCTTTTACAACTTACTAAAGATAACATAGATGCAGAAGCTGTAGACTTAGATAATCTGCAAGCGTTAGTTACATATTTAGCTGCAGGCTTCACATTTCAAAATGACTTTCAGATTTTGAAATTTTCAGATAAAAGCAAACTATCAAAACCACAAGCAACGAGATTGAGAAATGAGTTTACAGCCATTGTAAGAGGTAAACCAAAAGCCTACCTACGTGCAAGACTGCCTATTTTTGTTGTAGGTATTATAGAATACGCTACAGAAATGCTTATGGGTGTAAACGTAGCAACAAGAGTTCAAACTTTCAAGGCTCTTCTCTCAGGAGTAGACAATGGTACATTAAGTGTAGCAAGCTTCAATCTGTTACGTACAATGTGCACAGACAGTTTAGCCAAACCATATTACACTAGAAAATTGAACTCAACACTAGATCCTGTCAGTTCTTTCTTTGATGGGAGAAGACCAAACAGCTTCTCAAACGCTCTGACAGAGTGTGCAGCGTTACTCGCAAGTAAGTCTCAAGCAGTTCAAGATCGGGCTGAAGAAAGTAAACCTACAACACCTACGATTACGATCGTAGATGACGAATCCGTAGGTCGTGTACTTAGACTGTTACCTCCTTCAGAGGAAAGTGATGGCTCAAAGCTCATTACAGTCGTAGATCGAATACCTCAGCCTACATTTGAGATTATCGACAATAAACCTACAGATGATTTAGAGTATACTCCCGAAGTTGGAGAAGAGTCTAAGCCTCAATCAGAAGCTGAAGTCTTACTTGCTAGTGATATAGAGGACTTAGACGAGTCTCAGTTCTTAGATAAATACAAATATTGGATGGTTGGCGGACTGTGTGGTGTCACTCTTGTATCTTTCGTAATGTTAAGGAAATAAAAAATGGCTAAAAATACAATTGTAATGTGGGGTGATGGTCGTAACTCCGAAGACACTAAGCGTAAACTTAGAAAATACGATGAATATAGAAATGCACCTTTTGATAGTTCGAAAAGAAATAAGCTATATGCAGACACTGTAACCTTTGGATTCCCACTTAGAGAGATTAATCCCCAAACAGGTGAGCCTAAATATGAAACAGTAGGAAAATATTTAAAAGCGACTCATCAGTATTATAACCCAAAAAGCAGTAGAACTACAGGTGACATCAGATCACAAAATGCCTATAATGAAGACCTGAATACTACACTCAAACTAGAATATATAGAAAGAAAATATTTAAAAAAAGAAAGTCCCTACGATAAGCTTTTTGAATATGATCCGTATGTTGATTTTGCTATTTTAGGATCGAAACAGCGACCATCTACGTTTGAGCAATGCGTGAACTTTTTCTACCCACTCACTTCTGGGGAGGGGGCAATTCCTTCACAAAGCCCCGTGAGGTCCACATCACCTACCTCCTATGATCTCATGTATGAAGAGTATGGCGATTCGGAAGTTGTGTATGCAAATCAGTGGAAGAATAAAATTCACAGACCTGTAAGTAGACTGTTTGACGACAGATTGTATGGTCAGTTTTTTTATCCAAATACACACCCTTACCACCATGGATCTACAGTTCCTGTAGACTTAGGTGAAACCGCAATGATGCATGCGTGGTTCACCATCTACAAATTACTTTTATGTCCTAAACTGTATTCAGGTATGCACCTACCAAAAGCTGAAGACTTGTTTATGGATTCGAAAAATAAAACGATTCGATATGGCAGAAGCGAGATCAGAGCTACTGAAAGTCTTAAAGAAGATATCCGTAAAGCGTTTAACCAATACAGAAAAGTAATCGCAAAGTCTGCGAAAGTTGCACAAAGTATTGCCGAAAACCCCGATCTCAGTTTGGACTCTGTTGTTGATCAATTAAAAAGTGGAATTGACAACGTGGCTGAAGATTTTTTGGAGAAGGGTATCACCTATTTTTCTAAAAAGCTGAGAGATACATTAGGTGTCAGCTCAAAATCTGCAAATCTCATAATTGGTATTGCGACAGGTGAAGCCGTAAGCCCTAAACAATTGGAGACTCCGGATATAGACCTCACGTCAATCTCGACAGAAGTCGTAAATAGATTGAATTCTGTTGCTAAAGATTTAGGTGTTGATTTAAACCAACTTAGCGTCAAAGACAAAACCTTTCTGAAGTCTTCAATTTTGTTTGGGGACAGATTAGACACTGCTGATTTAGAAATCATAAGAAGACCCTCGACAAATCAATATATAAAGTCTTGGGGTAAATCTTTGCAAAGCACAAAGATAAATAGCCTAAATCAAAATTCGAAAAAACTGTATGATCAAATCATTCACGATCAAAAACTATACAAAAGTAGAATGAAGACTTATGATTTCGGTAACCTGAAAAGAAATCTCAATTCTTTTAGATTAAGAGAAAATGGGGCTACTCTGGCCATCTCTGCCGGAACTACTCCTATTGGAATGTATGTCGATTCTCGAGAAAAACAGCTCATTGCCACAATTGATCGACTCGCAGAATACTACACTACGGGGCAGTCTAGATTACGCCTTGATCTAAGTGAGGATGGTATTGAGTTCATACTTGATACTGATGCCAATCTCGATGGCGTTAAAGCAGGTAAAAGTTTAGGTTTTAGCGATCGGCAATGGGAGCTTAAACCCTATTGTGGTCCTGTAAACGGTAAGTTTTTCAAAGCATACGTCATGGAAGCTTATCATCAAATGAGGCCTATTATTGCAAAGGTAAGAACGCATTTCAATGCGATGGACACAATGAAAGGTTTCAATCTTATCGAAGAACTCGTAAAGGCATCAGGGAATACACTATTTGTACCTGAGAATATAGATCAAAAGCAAAAGAGTCAATTCCTCAACATAACGGATCACTGTAGAACTTTTGACATTTTTGAGCAGTCTAAAGTGCCTATAAAATCTACTAGGTGGGTTCTTTGGGATTTACCCTCATTTTCACCATTCACTCAAGCATTTGGGTGGGAGCCTACATTTCTCACAAAAGACCCCATATTGACAACAGCCAACGGAATTAGGGAAATACGTGGAGACATGGACATTCCTAGTAGTGTATATGTATGGCGAAACAAGGATGTCGGGATTTTTGGATCTGCTTACAACAAAGGTAAAACCTTCATGGACTTTGGGAATGGCGGATCTTTTTCTCCGGGTAGATATTATTCATACTCCCGAGTCACCAATTACAATACAGAAAGATGGAAAACAGGGCATCATGCTTATTGGAAAACAGCGTCTTTACAGACATCCAAGAAGCATAGAAACCAAATGGGGTTTGGGTCTGACAATAAAGGTAGGCATAGAAAAACCGTAAATTCTCAACGCAAGTTAAGCAGTGCCTTACCTAACGGAACAGCAGGTTTCACAGACCTAAACTTCGATGTTGCGACAGGCGTACCTATATTCAATGCTCAATGGGTTGCGGCAACATCTGTCATATTCTGCCATGCGGAAGCTCTGAAGAATCTAGCCGACATGGGGTATGGTTGGGCTAACAAACTCTACAAAGAAAAGCCTAAGCTTGTACAAACAGACGACGCAACATCCAAAGCTATGCAGAGTTTCTTTGGTTTGAATTCAGGTAAAAACTTGAGCTATCTTTCAAAAGGTATACAGGCAGGTAAAAAACCATTTCCTTTGATCTTACCCAATATGCCCTTTTATCCCAACCTCGTCAAAAACAAAGGTGGTACTGAGACAGCATCGGACGATACAAGCACCCCATTTGTATTCAAACCTAAGAAAGTTAAAGATAAACCATTGACGAATGAGCAAGATGTGAATAAATTAGCTATACAACTTGGTGTATCGACAATCAGTGTTGGTATGCTTGCTATACTCGCATTGAAATTAAGGAAAATGTAATGAGCGGAGCAGATAAACTACCTATCACACCCAAAGACATTGCAGAGAAGTTTGTTAAAGACCTAAAAGATCGAAAAGAGCTTGATACATGGGTCAGTAAGTATAAACCTAGTACTCAAGATACATACTTTGGTAATATTGAGAGTATAGCATATGGAATTGCTACAGGGTCTAAAATTAGTGAACTTGTCACGGAGTGATGTTCACTCGTAAAAAATATATACATCAGTATACGGATTTCTAAAATGGACGGATTATGGTTTCGAAGCAATAAAAAGTCGACACCCTTCTCTGACGTTGTAGATGCCATTCGCAGAGCATCTAAAGTTAAACACACAATTGTTGTGGGGTCAGACAGTCAGCCTACATTCAGAGGTAACATATGTGTGACAGTTATATGTATTCTAAGCGAAGACCCCACCAATGATAGACAGTTTTACTATCACAGAACATTAAAGCCAAAATCTAAGTCTCTATATGACAGGATGCTAAATGAAGCCATGACAACAATATGGCTCGCAAACTCACTACGAGAAGACATCCGTCAAAACTTGAATTTAGAGTTGCATTTCGACTTGGCATCTTCTAAAAAAGGTGGAACTTTCAAATACACAAAAAGTCTAACAAGCATAGCTAAAGGCTTCGCATTTGAGAATGTAGAAATAAAGCCTAACTCGTGGGCAGCATCCTCTATCGCAGATAAATATTCCAAATCAAAAAGACATTTGAGGATGTCAAATTAGGAGAGTGAAATGTGGTCTTTAGAAGTAATTAAACGAATGAACCAACCGAAGCAAGTTGAATGCGACGTGTGTAAACGAACTGTGCCTGCAGATGAAGAATACAAACTGTGCAGGAACAAGAAAGAAAAACCGAGCAAGACTCCAGCTAAGGTTCACACATACGGAGAGTTCACTATTCCAAAATAGACAGCACTATACGGCATTACGACCTATCGTAATTCTACAAAAAGTGTTTGACTTCTAAAAAGACTCTGAGTATTTCCAACACATAAGGGCTGTTAGCTCAATTGGTAGAGCATCGGACTTTTAATCCGCAGGTTCAGGGTTCAAGTCCCTGACAGCCCATCACCTTGCTAAAGAGAGATCGGACATGGACATTTCAGAAACGCTTGGCGTTCTTCTATTCATTCTACTCTGTGCACTTGTTATGCACTTAGATAGAACTAGTGAAATCGAAGTTGTCACTTGTGAAAAAGATGGGCTGACACATTACATAGGTAGACACGCACCAAATCGAAAATTGAAATTTGGGGTATGTAAAGCGGAGCGTATGTCAAAAGGTGAGTACTACGCACTCAAGTTTGAGTTTAAAAAGTCCACACATTAGTCATACTAAATCGTAGTTGTTCTCAGGAATAATCTCAGTCCACCATGGTGCAACATCCCATTTACCAACTTGCTTAAAGTCTACATGGAAGTGAGAGAATACTCCGCCATTCGCAAGTCTATCTTTCGAGATAAGACCGTCCTCAAGCGTTGCGTAGTCTTCTGTTAAGCCAAAAGAGCAAACTAAACTCGAAAGCAAACACGACGTTGCTTCTTTAATTCTGAAATCAAGACTCATTATTTTACGAGGACCATAGCCACGAGCAGGGTTTTCGATTGTATCCACCTGATAACCACGCTTTTTGTAGTAGCCTAAATGCTTTAATTCTGGTTGTTGACATATATCAATACCAATCGTGTTTTGGTTCGCACCAACAGCATGCCATGCGACATGAGCAATATCTAGATACTGAAAAACACCTATCTCTCCTGTATTTTCACAAATACCCACAGCCAAGTGGCTTGATGCTTTGCGATTCGCAAAAACTCGACCTAAATGTTGAGGGTTCAAGCCTCCCCAATGAACAATCGCAGCATTTATGGTTCTCTCTTTTTTCGAAAAGCTTCCTGCAAAATGTAAATCTATACCTTGAGGGTCTGCATACGTATGGACTTGACAAGGCATATTGAAAAGTGGAACTTCCAAACCTTTCCACAGAACGAATTGAACGGAATCCGCATCTACGTTTTCAGTTACTTCACCTGTACATGGATTCCAAACCATATCGTAATCTCGCCTCAAAACGAATTGCATCTGTTTTAACGTACCCAACCCTATAAGCCCATCTGCATCCACGTCCACAGCATTTTGTAAGTTGATAAGTTCTTGATGATTAATCCCATCAGACGCATCAACCCCAAAAATGCTCCAAGGCACATTCTGCAACCAATTGAATCTCTTGTCTGTCTTCACATTGTACTTATTTTTTGCTGATTTTGTTTTTTCCAGTGAAAAATACATATAATCTAGATCCTTTCTCCGAAAAGTATGCTACACGTTTTAATATATAGATAAACAATGTACTCTTGTAGACAATAAATGTCGAACAAAAGGTTCTTTATCAAACACTACAATCCACTTCGGAATACATACGTTAGAGGCATTTAGCACATGAAAACTAAAATTGCGGTCATAGGGTTAGGTTACGTAGGACTCCCACTTGCTCTTGAATTTGCAAAGAAATTTGAAGTTGTCGGCTTCGATATTAACTCTGAAAGAGTTGATCAAATGAAGCGTCAAGAAGACCCATCAAAGGAAATACCAAGCTCTGACTTTGAAAACCGATCTATTGTCTTCACAGACAACGCAGAAAATATAAAGTATTGTAATATTTACATTGTTGCCGTACCCACACCAATTGGCTTGGGAGGTACACCAAATCTTATACCGCTTTTGAGTGCATCTAGAACTGTAGGTAGTGTCATCTCTAAAGGTGACTGTGTTGTGTTCGAATCTACAGTATATCCCGGATGCACAGAAGATGACTGCATACCTATAATAGAGGCAGAAAGTACTTTACACAGAACCAAAGACTTTAGTTTTGGCTACTCTCCTGAAAGAATTAATCCCGGAGACAAAAATAGAAAAATCTACGACATTGTAAAGGTTGTAAGTGGTGACACGCAAAAATCCTCAGATATGATCGCTGAGCTGTATGGCTCTATCATACACGCAGGTATTCACGTAGCTTCCTCCGTAAAAGTTGCAGAAGCTTCGAAGGTTATAGAGAATGCACAAAGGGATATGAATATCGCATTCGCAAATCAACTATCTATGATCTTTGAGCGTATTGGTATTGATACTCAAAGTGTTTTTGAAGCAGCTGCTACAAAGTGGAATTTCATCCCTTTCCAACCCGGGCTTGTAGGTGGTCATTGTATTGGGGTAGATCCTTACTACTTAATAGATAAGTCAAGAAGAGTGGATGTAAACCCTAAGCTCATCTTGAGTAGTCGTGAAATAAATGAGGATGTACCTGCATTCCTCTGTAACAAACTTGTTCGCCTACTCCTTTCCAAAGACAAAGCACCTCAAAACTCAAAGGTTCTTGTCCAAGGAGTTACGTTTAAAGAGAATGTGTCCGATGTACGCAATTCTAAAGTTTTTGAACTCATGAAAGAGCTTACTGCTTTGGGATTCAGTGTAGACGCAACAGATCCATTTGCCGATCCTCAAGAAGTGATGTCTGAATATGGCGTTCAGCTTAAAGAGTCAAGTGAGCTATATTCTGAGTATGACGCTTTGATTATCGCAGTGGCTCATGCGGATTACGTGAGTCAAGATAGGTTCAAAATAAGTAATATTCTATGTGACAATGGTGTAATCGTTGACATTAAAGGTATCATCAAAGATAGGCATACTTTAGAAAAATATTCCTATTGGAGAATGTAAACTTTTCGAAAGTTACATAACTATTGCGTACTGCTCTCTTGACTTTCAAGTTCGATATCTTCTTTTGTCTTTGGAGTCCATTGCTCGACTACTTCAGGAAGTTCTACCTGATCCTCACTCAATGTTTTAATAGGTGGTTCGTTTGTGAACACGGACAGCTTATTAATAACAGCATTTTGAAGTTCGAAAACTTGCTGACGCAATAGTTGCATTTGTATCTGAGCGTCTCGCAACCTTGCAATCAACGCTTCCCTATCTGCGTTTGCGGATGCAAGCTTATCTTTTAACGCTTCAATCTCAGATGGATCTCGACCACTTGCGATCGCTAACATTCCTGAGATACCGCCTGTCAACATACCAATGATACCAACTAAAATGTCTCTATTTTCCTCAACAATTTTAGTTGTCGATAGAAAATAAATAAGTCCTATAATCACAACGAAAAAAACAACTGAAGCCCACCAACCTCTGCGAGCTTTGTCGTTTTGAGAAAAACTTTTATCCATCATGGGTCTACCTATTCCTATTCATTAAAGAATCCATGAGATTGAGTATATGTAAGTTCACAACGTCTACCCATTCCCACCACTGAAGACCTAGTAAGTCTCGCATCAAAGGTTTAGATACTAATAAGTAAAAACTTACTATGCAGATAAGTATAGAAAGCATACCTAATCTCCAAATAAAATAGTCCGTAAGCTCTTGGGTTTGCATTTGACGCAAGTAGCCTTTTACTTTCTTCGGACCTGCAAGCTTTTTTACTTTGTCGTTGCTTTTTGGGGGCTGTAAAGATTTTAGAGATGTACCTACCGCATATACACGTTGAGGTGAACTTACACCTTTAAATCTGTACACACCAACGCACACATACCTTGTAAGCTTGGGTGTGTACGAATTCATACGTCCTCTGCATTTTTTATACGCTTGCTCTGTAAGAAGAACTTGACCTGCAGCACATAAACTCATAGTTCTAGCTGCTATATTTTTACTTAAACCCTCAAGTTCTACCCTTTTTGCACCCACACCTACCCACAAATCATCTTGGTGTACTTCTATGATTTTACCCCAATGTACACCAATCCGTGTACTCAGCTTTGTCTTCATAGGAATCTGGTGTTGGTAATGTAGTGCAAAGTTTACTGCATCTACGATAGATTCAAAAGATAGAAGAAACCCATCCGATCTGTCAATTTCTCTACCATTGAAGCGATAATATAAGTTTCTTGCAAGCCTGTCATGTACTTGGAAAAGTATAGCTGCGTGCTTTGCTCCAATTCTTTCTACAATTCTTGTAGATCCAATAATGTCTAGAAGAACTATCGCAAGCTCTGTCTCTTTCATTTTAAAGTGTAACTGTCTTTTCTTATCTGACATTGGAAGATACTCTATACTTTAGACATGGAATCGAAAGTATAACATGAAACTTACCTAAACTCCAAATCTACTACCCTAGTTCGTAAAATGTATCTTTTCAAAATCCACATCAGAAAAAAGATCAATAGGTTCTATATCTGTTTTTATATTGAAGTCAAAATCAAAAACATAACTGTCCAAAATACCTAATTTCGTGTGGTACACATAAATGCCAAAGTAGTGATTTGCTTCTACATCAGCATAAGAATCTGCCATTACGCCTAAAAAAATGAAACCGCTTATATTCTCATCTACAGTCTCTTTTTCGTATAGGTGCTTATGTACAATGTCCGACCAAAAAACAGTTTCAGACTCGTCTAAGAATGTTTGATCGAAGTACTTAACACTCATACTTACCTCATCAACACTCTTTATTTTGAATAGGAAATACTGAGGAGGTATGTGTTCTTTATGCGACTTAACAGACTTTACATATTTTTCTAAGAACTCTTTTGCGTGTTCTATTGGAAGCATCACAGTACACCTACACCTAAACTATTGACTAACATGCCTTATTGTGCATAGACTTCCCTAAATTTCAATGAAAAAAAGAGTGATTTGTATGTTTAGTAAAAACACAGAAGTTATATTGAGTGAAGACCTTACCAAAGAAGCATACGAAGTTGGTCGACAAAGACACCTATCAAACAGAAAAAATGGCGTTCACAATTTGCAAGTCGCAAGAGTAAACCCGTATGTGATTGACGGAGAAGGTGTCTGTGGTGAGTTTGCATTTGCACAGATGGTAAACGCACCTAAAGTCGAGTGGGATAGGATAAAAGAGATTTCACCAAGGTCTGCCGAAAAAGATTTAGGCGATGTTGCCTACAACCACATTCAATTTGACGTAAAGGCTACTAAATACGCTACAGGACATCTTATTGTGAGTAGAGGTAAGATAGAGTACCTCGCTCAAGCATATGCTCTCTTCACAGGATTCTATGGTGAATACTTGTTTAGAGGTGTGATAAGTAGAGAGCGTATATTAAAAAACATAAACAACATTAGGAAAGATAAAGGAACAGGAGCTTTGTGGATTCCCCAATCTATGCTCTCTGATTTACCAAGTTGACTTTCTACGCAAAGTATGCGAAGATTACAAGTCTAATCTCCTTATAGGTAGATAGGACTTGACATGGAATTTGACGATGACAAAACAATATGTTTGATTTGTGGGAAAAAAGATCCTTGCAGATGTAAAGAAGATGAGTCTACGCTACAAGAATCTCAACAATCACGCAGACACACATCAATAAAGGTTCACTGTAAAAACATTCCATCTTTAAAAAACTCACTTGTTTCTAGTCGCAATAAAGTAAACAGCAGTCAATCCACCGACAGCGACAACTGAAGTCAAAGCGATCATTTGATACTTCTTTTTTGTAGCTTCGTACTTCGCTTTTTCTGCATCCGCAGCAGCTTTCTTATCGGCTTCTAACGTAGCCTCATCTACTATAAAATCATCCGAAGCAGTACTCGTAAGGTCTTTACGATCTTTAGGCACTTTGTATCCTGTCTTGTCGCCTATGTAGTCGAATGCTTTGTCTGTAGAGGACTCGATCTGCTCATCTATTTTTTGGTTCAATGCTGACGTAACTTGCTTAACTGCTTTTTTAGCTTTTCGTTTTGTCCGCTTAGGTATAGATGCTTTTACGTCGTCAACCAAATTAGACACCGAATACCCTATTGTATTCGGATTTTTTCTGGTTTGAGCAAGGAAACTTGCTAATTGATGTACATTTGTGTGATTCATATGTTTTACTCAACTTTCTAGCAACTTCACTATACCAAAAAAAACAGCACATTTGCAAAACTATCGCCACTATGGGTCTTAGTCGCAATCTTCGCAGTAAAATTCAATCCCACGCACAAATTCTGCATCGTATACATCCATACATAAATGACACATTTTTCGTATTTTATTGAAGCCTGTCAGCTCTTCGAAATTTTTAGGGTATTTCGTCTCTCTTGAGAGTACCGCAAAACTTATGTTAGCCCCTTTTAGATCAGCTCCTTCAAGATCAGCCTCTCGAAGATCAGCCCCTTGAAGATCAGCCTCTCGAAGATCAGCCCCTTGAAGATCAGCCCCTGAAAGAATAGCCCTTTGAAGATTTGAGTTAGGTCCAATATAGTACGCACCATATATGGTTAATGACTGATCGGATACTAAAGCCCCTTGAAGATTAGCCTTTTGAAGATTAGCCCCTCCAAGATTAGCATTTTGAAGATTAGCCTTTTGAAGATTAGCCCCTGTAAGATCAGCCCCTATAAGATCAGCAATTGAAAGATTAGCTCCTTCAAGATCAGCCCCTTCAAGATCAGCCTCTGTAAGATCAGCCCCTTTAAGATCAGCCCTTTCAAGAATAGCCCCTATAAGATCAGCCCCTTGAAGAGTAGCCCCTGAAAGATCAGCCCCTTCAAGATCAGCCCCTGAAAGATTAGCCCCTTCAAGTTTAGCCCCTTTAAGATCAGCCCCATAAAGTTTAGCCCCTTCAAGAATAGCCCCTTCAAGAATAGCCCCTTCAAGAATAGCCCCTGAAAGATTAGCCTCTCGAAGATCAGCCCCTTTCAAAGTCACATCTTTTTCTGATTGTGCAGGGTTTACCTCAATCGAATTTGGAATTCCATTAGGATAGCAGTGTAATAATACACATCCTGCAAAGTCAGTATTCTCGTAGTTGGTGATGAGACGATTATGGAAGTGCTGACCACGTAAGTCCTTTATTTCAGAACAATCTAATGGCGGTTGTAGTTTATATTTTATATCATGATACGTAATCGCCATGGTTTAGCCCTCATCTTCAACAAAGACCATTGAGTCTAGTTGTTCTTTGTTGATTTTTGAATACTTAAATGCATCAAAACTCGCCATTTCCGGAAAGGTAGATTCTAAACCAAGCTTCCGAATAAGGTATTTCTACGTATTCGCCAAACTCGTTCGAGTACACATAACCTATATCTCTAGACGACTTCAAAAATGCAAACAATTGGTCTGCACCACGAGCTGTCGTGTTCCTTAATCGTATTTTCGATTGAATTTCTAGGTTATTAAGTACTTCGTACACTGTGTCATAACCATATACTTTGGGGATTTCTAGAAGGTTAACGTGCATTTGAGAACCGTATGTGAACACTTCGCAATCTAGGTGGTCTTCAATTTCTAAAATGTTACTAGGCGATATATCGAGTTGGAAATTTTCTCTAGCTTCTTTAATGGATGCTACAGGCTCTAAGCGTCCCGAATTAATGGCTTCGTAAATCGTACGCAAATGTAGCTTAGAATCTCGGATAAACTGAAGTGAATTATTTTTAATTATATAAATATCCTCCCCATTCGAGAATACACACCACAAATAGTCACCGCTATAATAGTTAGTTCGACGATTGTCCGTAAGCAATGTAAGCAGAGGTATCCCACTTTTTACATATTTAGAAAGTAGAGGTGAATAAGATGCATTACGAGCTACATACCTAGATATGTTTAAGCTGTCGAGTCTAGGATACTCCAAACCCCAAAGATTACTTGTAGCAAATTTAAAATCTTCAATAGGTGCGGCTTCTTGGTCGACATCCCCCTCCCCAGAAAAATATACGGGAATGTCTAGTACGGCATTCTCAGACATTGCAAGTCCAGAAATTTGATCTGCGTTGAGAAGCCACTCATCACTAAGCTCACTGTTCTCTGATAGCATTTTATAATTTTGGTAGATTAGGGGAAATAAGTTCGTATAACGTATGCCCTCTAAAACCAATGCAAGTGGCCGAAATGTGTTAGTTTTATTATTTTCCAAAAGACCTATAGCTGAGTGATTAGGCAAGCCTCTAATCTTTGGGATATCTAGGCTTAACTGCCTATCTCCTAATATGTCGCCAATTTTTAAATCTGTATTTAGTATTGGGAGTTCGCTTTCAGAATTGGTGCGTAAAATGTCGTAAACTCTATCATCATCTTTATTTAATCTATTTTGCAAATACCTCGTTCTTGCATTTGGGAATGCACTGAACTGTGCAGCATCATACCTTTCAAAATCTATGTCTAACGCACGTTCATCTACACACTCCAAAGGTATAACTTGACCATTGAAAGAGTAACCATCATAAAACAGATGCCCTTCAACACTTTCATTCCAAATAGAAGGGAAATCTCCATCTGGATTATACTTTTCAAAGTAGTGCAACTTTGGCAAATCCACAATAGGTAGGTTTAGACACCTATCATCGAACCCATCGATGCGTAGTTTATTGTACACACTGAGTTGCACAATCCACTCCGTAGATGTCCCAATTTCCAATCCGAAATCTGCTAAATACTCGTCACATACTTTACGGATATGTCTGTATTGGGATGTAGACACTGACATAGGTTTTATATCTAAAGTGGACATAGATTGATACACTTTCAAATAAGTGTCGAAATAATCTAAAAACTCCATACCTAATGTCCTTGTATATGGGAAAACATCTTCGACTGCGGTGTGTGGCTTGGGTATATTTGTAGGAAAAGCATTGTGAGATTCGAATACTCCATCCTCCAAGCCAATTTTACTCATGGTGTCCATACCAAGTACTTGCTTTATAAACATTTTAAGAATATTTTTTTGGGCAAGCTCGTCAAAGAGATTATATTCACGTAAAGTATCTTCAGAGTCTCTTGTTATTCCGCTAGGACAAATATCAAGTAAATCAGATTGCAGACTTAGATAGTCGGGAACGTCGTTTAATTGCCAAAGCATTTTTGCGGTGTACACTTGTGAAAGTAGACCTTCTTTACGGAACTGCAAGCTCGTTAGATTATAAAACAGCTTACCCCTAGAAGATGAAAGTACATCACATTTTTCGGGTGAGATAGCTTCGCAAACGTCAATACCCATAGATTTCAAAATTGCGACATAGGCTGAATTTTCAGTAAAACTTCTTCGATCCTGCTTTGAGGTTAGGTCTTCTTCGAAGAATATACAGTCTTCTAAGTATTCTGCTTCAAGTCTACTATATACATCACTAACCTTTGAGTCTACTCGTGGTCTTAACATTTTGTTTTCGAATGTATAAGGCTCTATTGGGAAATAAGAGTCTATCATTTCCTCTAATTCATCAAACACCGTTACCTGCGTAGGATTATATTTTTTGTAGTTGCCAAGCGTGACAACATTTCGATTTTCTATTAACTCAAAGTCAAACAGTAAGTAAAGTAGACAGCGTTTAAACTCTCTGCAGTGGGAAGCTGAATGTATTTTAGAGTGTTCATTAGGGAACTCATAATTTTCGTCTTCATACATCTCCACATCTATTAGGGGATTATTCCAGCATCGAACAGCTGCGTGAGCCGTTTCGTGGATTGCTAAATGCTTTGCACGTGGGAGGGTTTCGTAAGACGGATTGTGTACGTACACACAAATATTTTTTTGAGGTACATAATGACTACTTTTCTTATAAAACTCAGAGCTTTGGCCAAACCAAACAAATCCGTATTTTAAGTCTCCAACCCTAGCCAAAGATATCTCTATTTCGAGTAAGATGGCGATATCTCCTAGCAAGCGTTGTTTAGTATTATCATCTTCAATTTTTGACTCGGCTTCCGTAAACTTGTCCTCAAGCTTAGCCAACTTGCGACAATAATATTTTAATTCTGGAAATGTTTTTGACTGTTTTTCATCCTCTTGATAATCACTAAATGCTTTGAAATACCCAAGTAGTGCGTCTAGAAACTCTTTTTTTTCTGAAGATCTTCTTACATAATTCGATTTCTCATCGAGTTCACTCATAAAGTTTTCTCTATAGCTTATTGGCAAGCTAGCAAACATTCGGTCTAAGACCGACATATCAATATTGGACATAACCGAACCTTTCAGATAAGATAGTGTCGACAGTGTACCACAGAAAGCAGACCTGTACCAAAATAAAGGGTAAATGAGATGAAAGAACCTCAAGAAGCGAGCATGTCAATAAGAGAGTTTCGCCAATTTGTTGTGGAGAACCCTGAGATTACTCAGAATATAATCACGTTCGATGAAACCATAGGAGAGCGTGAGAAAGAAGAGATTATTGAAAATTTTGCTGAAAGCCTATCTGCAATTCAAGAGACAATGTCTGACCTTATGAGAAATAAGGATAATTGTGTAAGAGATGCTTTGAAGTTTGCATATTCTCGGGAAAGACCTAAACTCGAATTCGTACGTAAGTAATAGGCATTCGCTAGTCCTCATCGTCTACAAAGACCATTGAGTCTAACTGCCCTTGGGTGATGTTAGAATCTTCAAAGTTGGTTTTGGAATTGTAAGTAGCCCCTTCAAAATTGGCATCTGTAAGATTAGCCTCATATAGATTAGCCCCTCTAAGAATAGCCTCTATAAGATTAGCCTTTTCAAGATCAGCCCCTTCAAAATTGGCATCTGTAAGATTAGCCCATTTTAGATCAGCCCATCCTAGATCAGCCCCTATAAGATCAGCCCTTTTTAGGTCAGCATCATAAAGATTAGCCTCATGAAGGTTAGCCTCTTGAAGATCAACCCCATAAAGGTTAGCTCCTTGGAGAATAGCCCTTTCAAGGTTAGCCCTGTAAAGGTTCGCCCCATAAAGGTTAGCCTCTTGAAGGTTCGCCCCATAAAGGTTAGCCTCTTGAAGGTAAGCCCCTCCAAGATCAGCCCCTTGAAGATCAGCCCTTGTAAGATTAGCCCCATCAAGGTCAGCCTTGTTAAGGTTAGCCCCTATAAGATTAACAAATCTAAGCTTAGCACTTTCAAGATCAGCCCCTGAAAGATCAGCCCCTTCCAAAGTCACATCTTTTTCTGATTGTGCAGGATTGATTTCTAGTGCATTTGGCATTCCGCTAGGAAAACAGCGATACAAGACACAACCCGTAAAGTCTGTATTCTCATAATTGGTAATGAGTCGA
>Ga0181410_1000120_pt1 | contig 32121 bp, 29 predicted proteins | sample 33SPOviralmetaG_FD_130112 | JGI IMG/M metagenome (GOLD analysis project Ga0181410, IMG submission 130112) | Marine viral communities from the oligotrophic San Pedro Time Series (SPOT) site, San Pedro Channel, CA, USA - 33 SPOT_SRF_2012-06-20 | ecosystem: Environmental > Aquatic > Marine > Strait...
ATCTCTGCTACACGAGCAGTAAACTCTGTTTGATCTATTTTAGCAATGTGAAAGCCTTGACAACGACTGTGCAAAGCAGGGATAATACGGTTGGGGTAATTACAAGTAAGAATAAACCTTGCAGTGGTGTGATACTCTTCCATAACTCCACGTAGTGCCGCTTGAGCGTTTGGACTAAGATAATCGGCCTCATCAAGTAATACAACTTTAAAATCTCCAAAAGGTATCATTTGTACAAAGTTAACGATCTTATCTCTAACATCATCAACACTATTTGTTCTACTTGCGTTAATTTCAAGTATATCTAAATCATTTAAATCTAATTCGTTGAATAATAACTTTGCAAGTGTTGTCTTACCAATACCTGCGTTACCGCTAAACAATAAATGTGGAATTGTTTTTTCTTTAATCCAATTCTTTACTTGTGAACGTTGTGCTTCGTCACGAAAGACATAGCCGTCAACAGTTTTTGGACGATACTTCTCTACCCAAAGATCTCTCATTTCTTTTTGTTCTCCATACCCATTCCTACTAAAATTAAAAAGATGTACAGTATAGGCCATGCCCATCCTGTTAAGTAGTTTGTAATATGAAGAATCATAAGTGCTATTCCAGCCGCACCTGCTGTACCAATACCAGTGTTTTTTTGTTCAGGTAATTTCATGTTCTACTCCTAATATACTTTATTATATAGGATACTAACAAGAAAGTCAAGACTTTTTTGCAATATTTTGAAGTATTTCTGAGAGTATCTCTTTTATTTCTTTAATTTCTTTTTGGATGTCAAAAGACTGTTCTTTTTGTGGTTTTGGCATATTGACTGTAGCAATCTTTATATTGTTGTCTTTTTCTACTTTACTAAGTTTCATATTTTTGCTCTATACCTTTCGTATGCTTTCCATAATTCCCAAACTACAAATAAAATAGTAGCGGTTGTAAATCCACCACCTAATAATGTAAGAAGTACTAAGACTTGCATTACTTTAGCAAATACTGCTATGACCAGAAGATCATACCATTCAAAGTTTTCAAAGATCTCCATCTTTTCTATTCTCTGAATAGTAAACATCAAATTCGCCACCTGGGTAACGTGATTTAAGTTTGTTTACATTTTCTGCCACTACGTCATTTGGGTCAAGCCCAAGAGCACGACAACTATTAATCCAATACCACATAATATCGCCAAGTTCTCGTTTAGCATGAAATATAGTTTCATCGTTAAGTGGTTTGCCTTGGAATATGCATTTTTTAACAATCTCATTAAATTCTCCAGTTTCCGATGACAGGCCGATTCCGCCTGTTAGAAGTAGTGCCATGTTTACACCACTTTCATTTTCTAGTGCCTCTAGTTGGTTATTAAGTGCCTTTGTTTCGTTACTTTGTGCAGATGTTACTGTTGCTACAAAGTTTTCATATTTTTTTAAATCTACGTTTTCCAATTTTGCTTCTTTCTAGTTAGGGTTAACAAACCCGCTTGGGTCAACTGCGTCAGGAGAATAGTCACCTATACTACTTGTACTCATTAGTACATCATCTGGTTTCTCATCTGCATATGCTAAGATACTTTCAGATTCGACCATACGTAATACTATTTCATCTTCACCGTCATTAGTCATAGTTACTCCACGTGTCCAACGACCGTGTTCTATAAGTACCCATTGACCAATTTCATAAGGATCTTCATTTCTTGGTCCTTTTGAATGTACTTTACCCCAACGTGGATAGATGCCTCTTACATTGCCATCATCACTTGTTAAGATAATTCCGCCTTTGGTAGTTTGTTCACCAAACTCCATATCACTTACTAACACTCGGTTACCGACTGCTGTTAAACTTCCTTCAAACTTTGCTAACGTATCCACTAGTCACCTCTTTTTACAAAATTGCCGTCTTCATCTTCAACCCAATCATCTTCAGCGTCTGACGCTTCAACTGCTTTTGCTTTTTTAGCATTTTCTGCTGACTTCTTTTGGGCCTTTGTTTGAACAGGTTCTGCTACTTCTTCAACAGGCTGTTCTACTTGTGCTACTTCGTCTGGAGCCGCTTGCGGATGTTCTTCGTAATAATCACGAATTACCTCATCACGATTTTTAATGATTTTGCCACCAGGACCAAGTTCGTCGCCACGTGCATTTACACGAGCGTTACCTACTGCTGGAGTCAATTCATTTCGCTGACGCAACGTATCCATATCGATTTTCTTACCTTGGAAAGTTTGGTAAGTTTTCTTTTGTTGTTGTCTTACAGGCATAATATACCTCCTTTATTATATTAGTACTTATCTCAGGAACTCTCTCCAATCCAGGTCAAACTGGATTGAATCTACCTTATGTACACCTATTAAGTATAGCACATAACTTGCTACACTTGATCCACGTCCTACACCCCATAGAATGTTGTTCTCACGCATAAAGTCTACAAGATAAATCATATAGCGTAATAGATTATGCATATCACGTTCGCCATATGCTTCCATTTCTTCCCATATACGATCTTGTACGTGTTGTGGGCAGGGTGTTTTTGCTTTGCCTAGTACATATTCATATACATTGATGTCTTTGTATTCATCAGGCATAAACCATTCACTTTGACATACACCGTCAAAAGTTTGTTGATCTACATCTAATGGAATATATTTTTGTAGTTTATCAAAGCCTTGTTCTTCCATAGCGACATTGAACTTGTCTATATCGTCGTCTGCATCACAGAGAACTACATGGCACTTATCAGCATGACCTGTATAGATCATATCAATAAGATCTTTATTAGAGAATCGTGGAATACCTAGTTCGTCTGTTTTCATAATCATACAAGTATTTTAACTGATATTAATCAGATTGTCAAGTGAATTATCGCCATCTTGGCTTTTTATTTTTGGTTTGGCTCTACGGCCTTCCATCTCTGCTTTATACATGTCAAGGATGGCTGTAATTTGTTCTTTGACTTGTGGATTTTGTGTCATCCAGAATTTTTTATTTAGAGTAAGAATTTTTTCTTCTAATTCGTTATCAGATAATTCGTCAAAACTTTGTACTAATGGATTAAAGGACGGTATCGAACTCACCTAAATATTCTCCGTAGACTGTTTGCCCGCCGTCAATTGTCCAAAATCTATAGATATATGGATGTACATTATCGTCAATAGTTGCTGGATGTGCAAATCCTGTTGCTACCTTGATTGAACCACTATTTGCTGTAGAAAATGTTACAGTGTCTGCTTGCCCACGTCCGCGTAGTTCTAACCATACTTCAGCATACTTACCACTTGCTGGCCAATCTGCAAGTTCTAATGTAATACCTGTACTATTAATTGTATAAGAATGATATGTTGCTATTTCAAAACTTACTGGTCTAACACCTGCACTACTTAATACACCACCACTGTAAAACTTGCTTGTACCTCTAAGAAATGTTACATTCTTAATAGTGTTTCCTTGCATGTCAGTTTCAGCATCATTATTCTTTACTGTATTTGTATCTAATGCTGTTAAGTCAGCATGGGTATTTGTTAGTTCTGCTTTAATTTTAGTGAAATTATCTCTAAAACCTTGCGAGTCGTTATCTTGTCCTGCAACAGGATAATCTGCATTAATTGTTCCAATATTAGAACTGCTTGTTGTAATGGCCATATCTTATTCTCCTACACATATTTATCAGTGTTACGCATTATAATTATATTTTCCGAACACAATATATTGATCGTTTGAGTTACCTACAACACTATCTACTATATATCTGTCAATTTCTATGTCTAAATCTTTGAAATCGTATGTTCTATTTCTTAAGTTAATCATTATTTCGTCACTTGTACCTGGCTTACAGTAACATAAAGGTATTGCTAGTGTAAAGCCTGTTTCTTGTTCTCCAGCAACTTGTGGAGTACGCATCCATAATGGTAAAAAGTCGTATTCTGTACGCCCTAATGCTTTTATACTATCTTGCATATTAGTTATATTACTAATATATTTTTTACCTTGACCCCCACTTGCTAATACAGCATCACTATCTGCTTTTACAACATTATCTTCACCAAATACAAACGGGTCTGAATCTGTGTTTGCTGTTGCTGTTAGTGTTTCATTTGTTGCTATTGTGTTTACAGTATCACCTAAATCTAATTGTGTATCGTCAGTCATAAATTTATACTGTTCAGTATTTCTATTGACACTAGATCCATCAAGTAATGTTGGAGTTCCTTGTTTATGATTACTTCGCTGTGCTAAGTCTGCTTTTAGTTGCATTGAACCTTGTTGTACAAATGACTTTTTTGTTTCGCCTACTTTTGCTTTTGCTGGATCAATAAGTTCTACATATACAACTTCATATACTACTTCTTGTGTACCTGGTGTTTTTGCTACTGCACTTTTAAGAGCACCAAGATTAAATCTGCGTTTTCTATGCCATTTTTGACTTGCTATAGCAAAGTCGTTTATAGTTTTTGTTTCAATACCTGCATATGCTAAAATTTTAATATCACGTTGTATTCCAAAATTTGGATCATTTGGTCTATATATACTTGTTGGTGGAAAGTTTGCAGGATCACTTATAAATGCTTGATACTCTGATCGTTTAGATTCTTTTAAAAATGGTTTCATATACAAGTTACTATATTGTGTATCGTCATCATCAATTACTTCAATACTAAACTCTTTTGTGACTGCACTAAATCCAAACCTATCTTGTGCTTCAACAACAAATTTATAGATTCTATCAATACTTGTAGTATCATTATCAAATGTCATATCATCATTATCAAAGAATGTAAGACCTGTAATTACTGTAGGCGTTATTTGACCAAATTGTCTAACTGTGCCTGTAATTTCTCCATTGTATTCAAGTGTAAGTCCTGGAGGCAAACGTCCACTGACTAGTCTATAGAATAAAGGAGCATCAGGTACAGTAGTAGTACCTTGAACTTTAAATACACTTATTTGATTTGCAGGTATAGTTCCTAATTTTGTTTTACTAGTCCATGCAATGCTACTATCCACATCACCTAATAATTGTACTGTGAATGTTTTATCTTTGAATGTAGCAACAATGAGTTTATTATCTTGTCTAAGTAAAAGTTCTGCTCTTACTGTAAATTTGTACTGTGTTGTAATTGCTGGTTGGTATGCAACTCTTCCTGCTATTTCTCCAGTGTTTACATCAATTGCCATTCCAACTGGAACTTTACTAGTTGTACCATCATCATTAGTTGGCATTAATCTGTAATTTATTGCACCTTCTTGATTTTCGTTTTTTAGTACTTCTAAGAATAATGTAATATAGTTGTTTGCTCTACGGAATCCAAAGTCGCCTGGAGTAATCCAAATTGGTGTTCTTATATAAGTGTTATCAGCAGTAAACACTCCTGTTGCAACTTGTACAACAATGTTATCCGCACGTAGGAAGTCTTCGCCTACAACAAATATAGTGAAATTTCTTTTTACAACTGCAAGTCCGTCACTTACACTAACTTTAAAATCATAATGTCTGTTTAATTTTTTTGGTGGATTGTATACATAATTGTTTATAAGTTGCCCTTGATAAAATAAACTACTTTTGTTTGAAAAGTCATGTAAGTACATATCGTAGTTTGTTGTATCATATTGTCCTAGTTTTGATCTTTTATCTAATGCAAGTAAAGGTTCAACAACACCAGATAGTTTACCAGTTTTACTCATGCTTATTCCTGGTGGTAATTCACCGTCACCCTTATCAATCCAAAACTCTAAACTTTTGCCTTCCGGTAAATCAACGTCTGTTGCTACTAATTGAAAGTCAATTATCTCATTATCTAAAATAAAAAATCTATTGTTAATAGGAGAATTACCTACTGACAATCTTCCTTCTTTAGTTTTCCATAAAGGATCATCAGGTCCTTTAACTACAATTTTAAATGTTCTATCGTCAATTACATTATTAACTGTTGCACGTAATACAAAAGTAAATGTACTTTCACGCTCAACTTGTTTTGGAGTGCCAATAATGTTATTTTGAAATATTCTAAGACCAGGAGGTAACGAACCTGCTATAATAGATATAGTTGGACTTATACCTGAAGTAAGAGGTAATCCTACGGAAATAGTTTCTTCTTCATTAGTCGTAACTAAAGTTGTTCCAGATGCTTGTGTCCAATTAGACATATTATAATATAGTCCCCATATCACTACCGAATGTAACCGGTGCAGTTATTGTGCCGTAATCAAGATCAAAATTTAATTGTAAAAATTCTGCATGACTTTGAATGTTTGGAACAATATCTCCGAATTCAAGTTGTGTACTAAACACTTCACTACCTTGACTTGATGTGTCAGTAATTACTAGATTGTTACCAGACATGCTAGTTGTAATACCTGCACCACCTATAATACGTAGTGTTTCACCATCGTCTACATTCAGACTACCACCGTCAGTGACTACTAACATGCCCTGTAGATCTGTGCTAATTTGTATGTCGTTTCCTGCAACTGCGGTAACAGACATTCCTGTACCTGCTGTAAAGTTTTTAAATGTTAATTGATCGCCGACTTTGCCTGCGAATACAGCAACGCCAGTTCCTATACCAGCGGCTGTTGTTGATTCTGGAGAACGTAAATCTAGTTCATCAAAGTTTTCGTTAACTTTGCGAAATGCTTCTCTTAGATCATCACCTGTTCCGTCGTTAGCAATATTACCTATGTTAATGTTTTGTATTGTCATAATAGTTTCCTTATATTGTATTTATTACTATCCACCGTATGCAAAACGTACTGCACCACCGCCACCATTTTCTCCGGCACCTGCTAAAAACCAACGATATGTATATTGAGCACCGTAAGAATATATAGTTTGATTTCTGATTTGTCCGCCGGCACCGCCGCCTCCACCGTAACCAAACGCTGATCCTGTTGCTGTTCCACCATCACCGCCGTCTCCTGCACCACTATAGTTGTAATTACTAAAACCTAACGCTGGAGCATCTGTGCCAGTACTACCCACGTTAGTACCGCCATATAAACGCATGCCTCCGCCGTTGCCTCCATGCTGTGCTTTATAATAATTATATCCGCCTGTGCTTCTGTGAAAATCACCTATACCTTGGCCACCTTTACCGCCATAGCCGCCTCCACCACCGCCACCACTTGCTTTGGTAGAAGAAGGAGCAGATGAACTTGCACGAAGTACTGAACCTGTTCCAACATAACTTACACTATTATCAACAAACACTGTGTCTATACTGCTACTGCCGCCACCGCCGTTATTGTATCCACTTGCTCCACCGCCACAAAGTGCAGTGCCTAAATCGGTTCCGCTTCTAGTCCATGTAATTTGAGTGTTTCCTCCGCTAGTAGAATTAGTAATAGTTCCTGCTTGTGGATATTTTTGACTTGCACCGTTTACTGTTTCGAACGGAGAATTTGTACTACAAGACCCTGCTTGTCCTGCTCCGCCAACTTGTACTGTAAATACATCACCTGCCTGTACAGTTAAATCAGTTATTCCGTAATATGCTCCGCCTCCTCCGCCTCTTCCTGAGCCTGATGAATATTGTCCACACATTCCTCCACCACCGCCACCTACCATGGATATACTCAAGGTATTAACGTTTGCTGGAACAACAAATGATCCGTTGGATGTAAGTATTTGTTCTCCAGCCGCAGGTGTCTGACTTGTATCTACTATTGAAATACTTGCACTTATACTCGGATAATCATCTAAAGTTAATGTAAAAGTTTCGTTTGCCACTGTTGTTGATTCCCTCTAATCTGTTAAGTTATCTGCTGTTACATTAAATGTAACTGATGCACTATTATTAAGCACTGTAAAAATGCCTGTTAAAGATGCACTATCAATGTCTGCACTTGAAACTCCAGTAATTGTATATGGAACGTTTGTACCATTGGCTACATTTGTTGTATCTAATGTAATTGAAAAACTTTGTCCTTCATTAATTGAAGATGCACTAGAAGTTAATGTATAAGTTGGACTTTGTATTTCCGGCTCTGCATTAACACCAACATCAAGTACCATTTTATATTCAACAAAATTTGCTGTGCTTGTGCTTGTTGTACCGTTTACTAGTCCACCTGCTGTTGCTGTGCTATCATCAACAACCATTGCTGTATCGTGTGTTTGTAATGGTGAGTTGGCGTCTACACTTATTGTTCCGTGAACTTCGTATGACCAATCTTCTACAGTCAATGTATTCGTATTAGTATCAGATTCATTAATAGGAACACAAGCAATTAATCCACCTACTCTACCTAAACTTGTCTTCTTACTTGAAACACCATATCCACTTACCCAAAGTCTGGTGTTTGGATCTAATGTATTATCTAAACTACATTTGTGAATGCCTACATTCAAACTAGCACTAGCACTTGTATGTAAATTTCTAAATTTAGATATACCTAAACCGTCACTAAATGAAAGCACTATGCCTCGTTTGTTTGAATTAGTGTTATCTTTATTTTGTTCACCAACAGCAAAAATTAGATTATTTACAGTATCAAATTCAACATCTCGTAATTTTGGTTTAGTTTCTCTGTAATCTGTTTCAATAGTTGCTTCGCCTATGTCATTTAATACCCAGTCAGTTGCAATAATACCAGTTGTTGGATTAAGTTTTAATATATGCGATTGTTCATATCCTGATTGTGGACTAGCAACATATCCTAGACCTATTATTGGATTATCGTTTTGGTCAACTGTTACGCCAGCAGGTTCAAATCCTGTACCTGTAGCACTTGGCACATACCAACCTCTATTCCATTGTAATGTGAATGTGCTAGAATACTTCCATAATCTTACTGCTGTTTCAGTACCGTCTGATTTAATTTCAGTTCCGTAAACATATACATTTCCTGAAGAGTCTACTGCAACATCTTGTGCTTCACTTTTCTTCGCAGTTGGACTTGCTTTTCTTACAACTAATACATCTCCGTTTGTTATGTCAACTTTTAAAACCCATACTCCGCTATCTAAATTTTGTAAATAATTTGCACCTACTGCAATAATATTTCCATCACTAGTAAAAGCCATTGCTTTAATTGCAAGAGCATTTCCGTCTGTGTCTGAATAACTACGTTGCCACAATACTGTGCCTGCTGGATCTAATTTTGTAATATATGCATCACTTGGATAATCTGCACTTGGAGTATTTGTTTCCCAATTCCAAGAACCGCTATAACCAACATACACATTTTCTCCACTGTCTATAATAGCACTTGATGCTATGTAGTTTGAACTTAGTGAACGTCTCCAAATCGGAGATCCTCTATCGGTGTATTTTATTAATGCACATGATTTATTAACACCGCTATCAATTTGTTCAATAACAACTGAATCGCCACTTCCTGCATGTGCTACATATTGAAAAGTTGTATTTGCAGTACGTGCTGAAGTTTCACCGTAATGCGTTGTTGCCCAATGTTTGTCAGCAATATAAATTTCACCATGCATATCATTGTGAATACTACATTGGTAATATTTACGTCCACCAACTGTAGGCGAGTAACTTATGATACTGTTTACTGTTCCTTGATTTGTTACAGCATTTGTTTGGTTAAGTGTTCCACTACCTTGTACATCTTTAATATAAAAAGGATGTCCTGAAGCATTAATAGTCCAATTAATAGTATCGCCTCTATCGTAAACTACTCCTGGATTTGCTCCACTAATTGTTCCGTTTCTATCACTTCCTGTATTCCACACATAGCCACTTGCTCCACTATTAACTACTGAACCACTGTATGATTCTTGTGTTCCGTCACTACTATCATTAATTGTAACTACTTTATTTTGTGCATTGTCAGACATAAATGGAAGATAGTGATCGTCATCAACTTGTGTAGTTGCTGTAAGGTCTTCAATTAGTTTAAGATTAAACGTTTCTGCTCCATCAAATGTATCGTCTGCTGTAACACTAAACAATTTACTATTTGCAATTTGTGTAAATGATCCTCTAATATTTCCATATGTTGTTACTAGTCCAGACATATCAATATCACTTGAACTAACACCTGTAATTTCATATGGTATTAAAACTTGTGGATCTGTTGTACTAAGGTTATTAGTTACTGTGACTGTAAATGTACTGCCTTCGTTTGCTGAGGTTTTATTACTTGTAAGAGCGTATATTGGCGGTTCAAATTTATCTCTACTTCCAGGATACATAATCCATATTCCGCCATCTTGTCCTGATTCTGCTCTTGTAGTATTACCAGATGTTGCAAGTCCCATTACAAGCACACCACCAGCACCACCACCACATTCGTGACTTACTACTGCTGGAGTAACTGTGTCAGCACTATTACCCTTTTGCCCTGCTACTCCTGTGGTAACAGTTCCTGCTCCGCTTATTGTTAGTGTTGGTACTGTAGTTGAAGCATGTCCGCCTCTTAGTGCAGTCATCTCTCTAGTTAAAGTTGTACCGCCTCCTTGAGCGCCATAAGTAATGCCAGTACCACTTTGCCAATCTTGCACATAACCATGTCCACCACCTGTGCCTGCTGTTTGTTGTGGAAGTACAGCACTATTACCTTCTTGGAATAAGTTTATTTTTGCTAGTTGTGTTGTGTTTAAATCTGTTGCATCTGTAGCAACTCCACCTCTAAATTCTAAAATAGATATAAGTTCTGCCGCATTATATCCAGTGTTTCTAGTATAAGTTATACCACCATATGATGTTGTTGATTCTATAGCAACTCCTGCACCTGTGCCAGCAAAACTATATTGAGCATTGTTAGCACCAATACCACCACCAACAGTCAATGATGTAACTGAATCAAAATCTTTTGCAAGATTTTTGTAAACCATTCTAGGTGTACCATCTACACCGTTTCTTAAAATCATATAATATGCATCATGGTTTGCCCAACCGTTTGAAGCATTTAATACTGAATCAATTTGATTTCTTAAATGATAAGCAAACTCAGTTCCAAATGTTAAATTAACTACTTCTAAGGTTAATCGTATTTCTGTTGTATAAAGTGATTCCATTAATCTTACAGTACCACTTGTTGCACTAGTCCAATTATATGGAGACGTTGATTTATTAGGTCCACTCAACACTTGATTGTTTGGATAACCAGATCCGCCAACTGCACCAGCACCAGCACCACCGCCACCGCCACCTACAACTGCTTCTCCGTTATTGTGTCTATATGAATCTCCACCTTTACCGCCTGCTCTACTAATAGTCCATGCACCTGATGTTGTTCCGCCATCACCGCCAATTTTACGTTCATAGGTTGTATTACTTAATGTATTCATTGCTACAGCCGGACTTGCTTTTCCGCCACCTGCTGTATAATTTAATCCACCATATGATACTACAGTATCTTGTCCATTGTTATTACCAGCACCACCTTCACCTACTGTGTAAGTTATAGTTTGTCCTGGCGTTACTGCTAGGTTGTTAATAATCCCAAGTGCTCCAGCACCACCACCGCCTGTGATTTGACCTGCACCTAATGCCGCTGTTGTTCCCGAACCAGCACCACCGCCAATGGCCATAATACTTACACTTGAAACGTTAGCAGGAACAATAAATGATCCCGAACCTGTTGTTGAAACAACTTGATCACCTGCAACTAATGTTGTACTTGTATCGTTAAAAGTAACTGATGCAGTTACACCAGCAACTGATGTTAATGACATTACAAATGTTTCTGCACCTTCTGTAGTAAAATCTTCTGCTACTACAAAACTTGCTCTTGTTGTAGTTCCTGTAACAAAATTTCCAGTTAATGTTCCTGTGCTTAAATCTGTTGAACTGATTCCTGTAATTGTATATGGTAATGTAACTCCAGGAATACCATTTTCAACAACTAAATCAATATAAAAAGCAGACCCTTCGTTAACTGAACCTGATGATGCAACTAAGTTATATGTTATTGGAGAATTACTTGTATCATTAATTTGAACAGTAATACTTTGACCTGTACCTGTTGCTGTAAAAACAAAATCTTCATTACCTTCTAATAATCCATCTGCTGTAACTACATATGTTCTTTCCACATCGCTACCTACAGTTAGTGTTCCAGTAAGTGGCTCGTCGGAAATATCTGCACTCGAAACTCCTGTAATTGTATATGGAATTGATGTGCCTGATAAAACGTTTGTTGCAGTAAGTGTGATTACAAATGTTTCACCTTCTCCTACACTATCTCTTGAACTAGTAATTGAATATACTGGATCTGGTTTACTTGTATCGTTAATTGTAACACTTACACTCTTACCTGCTACTTCATTAAGGCTTAACAAAAATGTTTCGTTTCCATCGTCAAAGAAATTGTCTTCGGTTACGTTGACTGTTAAGACTTGTGAAGTTCCAATAATAAAATTACCAGTTAAACTTGCATCGTCTATATCTGATGATGCTACGCCTGTAATAGTATATGGAACAATAGTTCCGTTTACAAGACCTGTTGTGGTTAATGTAACTGTAAAACTTCCGCCTTCGTCTACACTTGATGCACTTGCTGTTATTGCATAAGTTGCTTCTATTGCTCCTTGTGATGCTACAATAGTTTCGTCACCAGCAATAGTCAAAACATCTGCACTGTTATATGGTTGATGTGCGTATGCATTTGTACCACCCATTAAACTTCTATAATTTGTATAATCGGATCCAGTGTTACCATTTTCATCAAGTTGTTCTTTGGCATTTGTTGTTACCCATGCTTTTTGTTGTGCAGGAGTTGAACTAGGTTGTATTTCTCCGTAGGTTGCAATTAGTCCTGCAATCTGAGGCGATGCCATAGATGTTCCACTTATGTTAGCAATTCTATATGCAGTATCTAAATACTGTCCGTCTGTAAATCTATTTGTTGTACTTGTTGAACTGAAAATATTTGTTCCTGGTGCATACACATCAACTCCAGGACCTTTTTCAGAACTTTGTGCTATTTGCTCATCACCTTGTGCATCTAGTGCTTGATCAATATTACCTACCATAATCGCGTTTGTTGAATAAGGAGATGAACCTCTGTGGTAATATTTTGTTTGTCCGAAACTGTTTGTGTAATAGTTGTTATAATCTGGATCGCTTGCTGTAGCAATTTTATGATAATTATTTCCAGCCGCAATACATACTGTTACACCTGCTTCAATTAATTCTTCTATGTCTGCATCTACTGATGCTACTCTTGCAGGATGTCTATAACCAGTCCCATCAAACGCACCTGTCATTCCATAGGCAGTAAGTTTAGCATTACCAGTCCAAGATGTTCCTCTATAGTTACCACCTGTCACAGCAAGATATCTACTAAAGTATCCCCAACTCATATTAATAACAGTTGGACGTTTAACTCCTGTTAATACATCCGGAGTCTTTGCTTTATGCCATTCTTTAACAACATCAAAGATATCACTAATAGGCATACCATTGTTTGGATCAGTTGAACCTTGCAGTCCTCCAATTTTGATTGAATAAATTTTTGAATTCTTTGCCCAGCCATATGTTTTTCCTGCGGCAATACCTGCACAGTGAGTACCATGTCCATCATAGTCTGTATAAAATCCTGGTGGTAATGTTCCACTCACTACTGACTGTGCTTGGTACCAATCAATTTCTTGTACTCTGCTGTTACCAAATGAATCTTGAAACTCTGGATGATCTGCTTGTATTCCTGAATCTTGTACAATAAAATCAACACCTGTACCTGTAAGCGTATGTGTATATCCGCCAACAACTGCTCCACTTGAATTATAAGGATTGGATAACGCACTCATTCTACGTAATCCCCAGTTTACATTATCACCAGTGGTTGCAGTAGATTTATTAAAATTACCTGTTTGTGTTGCAAATCTTTCAATACCAATATCGTCACGTAAGTCTGGTCTTAGTTCAACTGCTTCAACACGTTCATCATTTTGTAATTCAACTGCTTCTTCGTCAGTTAGTAAATAATGTGTGTTACGTGTTGATCCTGGTCTTTCATTAGCAACTGTAACTGCCTTGGTCGGCACATATGGAAGCATATTATCAGCAACCATATCTTGTCTAAAAGCATTTGGATCTACACCTTGTCTTAGTGTTACAATGTATTCTTTTTCCATCAACTAAATCCTTTAAAGTGCGGCTATACGTGTTTTGAAGTCTGCAAAGTCTGTGCTATTAGCAACTTCTGTTTTTAAAGTGGCTAAGGTTAGTGTTTCTACAACTGGTGCAACAAAAGCATAACCTGTTGCTGATTTAGCAAGCACATCTCCTAAGTTTCCTCCTGCTACTAAATCTCCTATACTTGCTGGAATAGCGTTTGCGTTATCTGTAAGTTGTGATACGTCTGTTTTAATTAAACTAGTTGTATCTGTTAAGTCAGATAAATCTGCTGGTATAACTCCGCCTGTGTCTGTAAGTTCTCCTACATCTTGTAGTGTCATTTTTCTAAATGCACCATTTACATATGCTTCTAAATGTCCTAGCGTTGTGTTTACAACCATAAAACCTTCTGTTGTAAATCCTGCTCGTCCTGCTGTTGTATAACTTGGTGGAATAATTTTTTCAAATGCGTTTACGTTTAGTGTACCGTTAATGTTTACACGTGAACTATTGTGGCCCATTTCAACATTACCACTGTTTGTATCATAACCAATGTGTATGTCTTGTCCTGATGTTCTTAGTGCAATATCTGAATTAGAATAAAGTACAACTCCGTTTGAACTAACTTGCACATAATCTTCTGCCGCACTTTCCTGTAGTGTAACAAGACCTTGTGCTTCGAGAGTGATGTTTGCATTTACACCTGTGTTTGTAGTTGTAATATCAATGTTGTTATCAACAACGTCCCAAGTTGTACTTGCAAGTGGTCCTGTAATTTTACCATTGTTGCCGTCAACAAGCAATGTACTGTCTGTTGCATGTACACTACCAATAGTATCAACAATAAGTGTGCCGCCTCCTGTTTGTGCTGACTTAACTTGTTTTAAATCAAGATATAATTCGTCAAAGTTATCATTTACTTTATCAAATGCTGTACGTAATGGATCACCATCACCTTTGTTAGCACTTGTACCTAGGTTAACTACTTGTTTTGCCATTACACTTTCCCTACTACGATTTCAATTGTACCTTTGTCTGTACTGTCTTTGGCTTGCAATGCTTTACCAATTACTGTACCAACAGTTGGATTGTTGTCAACTATTGCGTACCCTGCAATAGCACTTGACACTAAAATATCTCCCGGCTGTACTTTGCCAATTACTTTACACGGTACTCTACCAGTTAATGCAACTGGAGTAACAAACTCACCTTGTAGTTCACTGTTCATTAAGTATGCTGGTTTGTTACTAACAACACCAATTACTCTTGAATCGCCTTTAGTTGCTGTTGTTGTAATTTCTTTTGCACCACCTAGTACAATAACTGTACCTGGTTCGTGTTCTGCGTCTGCTGAATAGTTTTCTGCTAAGTCTGCGTACCTTGCTTTTGTTGCCGTGCCGTCAAATACTGTTGCATATACTGTATTATATTTTAATGTTGAACTACCAATGTTATATGTATTATTAACATCTGGTAAAACACCAGTTGAACTAAACTTAAATGGTACTGTTGAACCTCCTGAAACAATAGCAACTTCTCCTGATGCTGTTTTACCTGTACCAGTACCTATCGCAATACCTGTGCCTGCATCGTTTGTTGCTTCAAGAAAGTTTGTTTTAATCCATGCTGAACTTAAACGACCTTTGTTTGCAAATGTTGAGTTTGATTGAAGTGTGCTTTGAGTATCTGCACCTGAGCCATCAATATCAATACTTGCCGCATACTCTGCTGTAATAGCACTTGTACCTGTTGCTTCAAATATTTGTGCGCCACCAGGTGTAAGCATTTCAATTGTTGTTGCCGCACCTGACTTAGGTTGTAAAATTACGTTAGTATCTGCCGCACCAATGATTAAACCAGTTGTTCTAATCATACCATCGGACTTGGTCATTACAATACTATCATTGCCACCAGTTGTGGTAATTGTTTGTGCTGTTGGACTTGCTGTTGCACCACTAATGTTTGTGAGTGCAGTGTTATTTGGAATTTCTTCAATGTCTGCTAAATCAACACTACCTGTTTTTAATGTTACCCAACCATCTGTTACCGTAAAGTCACTATCATCAAATGCCGCTAGTCCTAAGTCTACTTGTGCAATACCTGTTGCGTTTGCTCTTGTAGTAGCCGCTTGCATAGCAAGTTTGCTTTGTGCAATCGCCGCCGCTGGATTAACATCAGCATTTAAAATACTATTGTCTTTAATATTATATGTAACTCTATATTCTGAAGAGAATCTTGTACCTACCCATTCAATTTGACTGCTGGTATCATATGTAGCGTTTGCAGTTTCATGATGTGGTCCACTTACTATTGTACCTATTGCATCTGTTGCTAGGCCTGTGTTTCCAGAAACAGTAAATGCTAAAATTGCTCCGTTTCCAGCAACTGATGTAATTGTAATTAATGCATCGTTAGCCGGAGTTACTCCTGTGCCTAATTGATCTCCTGGTATTGTAAATGTTTCACCATTTGCATATCCAGTACCTGCATTAAATGTATAAGCAGTGTATGTAGTTCCTTTACCTATATTAAAACCAGCGTCAACACCTGATGCTCCTGAGTATACTACTCCTGTTGGATTTTTATAAGATAGCACTGTAGATGCATCTGCTTGTGTTAATGTTCCTGCTACTTCTCTATAAACAACTCTTTGCACTGCACCAAGAACACCATCTGTTCTTGATTCGATATCTTCAATTTCACCAACGTTTGAGCCTTGTATAATTTTTCCGCCTGTTACTAAAGGACCGTCTTGGATAGTAGCACTGTCAAAGAATACAATTCTTTTACCTGTTCTGTGCATTAATTGATCTCTGTAGTAGTTTGCATCTGATTCAGCACTACCAGGATTTTTCTCAAGACTAAGATCTCGCATACCATCTAAGGTATTATACTGTTCTACAACATTATCAACATATGCTTTGTTTACTGCATCTGAATCTTGTGCTGGTGCTTCAACGTTAATAATTCTGTTACTTGACAAATTCAAGTTACCTGACATTCCGATTGAGCCATCTCTTGCAACTGCACCGCCACCGATTACATTGTTAACTGGTAGACCGTTATGATCCCAACCTAAACGTCTGTTTACATATCCACGTACTGCGTTTTGTGTTGGAACAATATCTGATCCATTTTGTGTCATACCATCGTCAGTACTAAATTCACTAACAACAACACCACGTTTAAATCCAATACCGTCCAAGTTACTTAAAGCAATACTTCCTGCAAATGTAACTGTACCAGTACCTTGGTCAACTGTAAAGAATCTACCTACTCGGAAGAAACCATCTTGGTCTGTTGAAACATAGAATACTCTACCTTTGGAACGCTCTTGTACTTCGTATGATTGATTTGGTTGTCTTGGTGCACCTAGTAGTACGTTTGGATAGTTACTAGTGTTGTATGATCCTGTACCAATGTCTAAGAAGTCATGTCCTGTTGCTCTTGTAAGTGAAATATTAATTGTAATATCACCTGGAGCACCTTTCGGTAGACCGATTCTAATTGTATTTGCTTGTCCACCACTTAGTACAACTGGAGCATGTAATCCTGTTGCATTGTTTGTTAAGTTATGATCAAGTTTACCACTTGGGTTTGTAGCATCAGTTATATCTTCAATTTTAATTACAGCATACCCAACAAAGTCTAAGTAGTCGACAACTTTGTGTGCTTTACCTTCCCATGTAAAGATCATTTCACCTCTACGTAGTCTTGCAATGTCTGAAACTTCTGTAAGTTCTGCAACAGCAATACCTACGTCACCTTTGGTTGCACCTAGTGTTGTACCTCCAAAGCCTACTGTTGGTGTATCACTTGTATGATTAGTATCTACAATAACTCTAACGTAATCGTAAGTAGCATCAAAGCCCATTAAGATTTCATCACTTGGTAAATTTTCACCTGTAGTTTCTGTAGTTGTAAATTCTGTTGTTCTGTATGTATAGCCTGGACGTTCATCAAATTCAAACGCTGTACTTGGTCTAATTGTAAGTCTTTGTGTATCTAATACATTATCAACAATAACAACTTGGTTATGTCTGTATGATACAAAATGATTTTGTTTAAGTCCTTCAATTAATCCGTCGTTACTAAATCCTGCTGTTGCAGTACTAAAGTTTAGTTTATAAACCTGTCCATCATAAATTGGAGTGTCTAATAAAATATTAACTGTACCTGAAGCCGTTACAGTTAAAATTTTACCATCGCCATCAACTGTAGCAACTGAAATTGTACAATCGTTTGTACTTGTAACACCATCTAATTTTGTACCGTCTACAACAAATGTATTGCCTACTGTATATCCTGTACCTGCTGAAATAACGTGTGCAACATATGTTCCGCCACTTTTTCTTGTTTTCTGCACATCAAATTTAGCACCAGTACCAGATCCTACTGCTGTATATGCAACATCATTGTGTCCATCTACTCTAAAATCTTTTACTTTTGCAACACTTGCTACTTCATATCTTCCGTAGTTTCCGTTTGTGTGCAAAATATTAATTTCACCTCTGTTTTGCGGTAATGATTCAAAGTCATATACATGAACACTTAATTGACCCGCTGAAAGTAAAAGTCCTGCTGAACTTACATCTGTCGGAACACCAAGGTTCACACTATCAACACTTGTAACTACACCTGATGTATTAAATGTACCTGTTACAGTTTTTAAATATAGAACTTTACCTGCTGTTTCAAAAACAACTTCACCTGATGCTCCTGACCCTGCTTGAGTAACTCTATGCCCTACAGCACTTGGTCCTGAACTACCTTCTTGAAGTTTTGCTATACCTAGAACATCTGAAAACGTTAGAATAGTTGCGGCTTCTGCAGTCTTAGCAACCTTAGCCATGTTATCACGCAATGTAACTGCGTCTGGAACTTCGTTTGGATCACTACCATTAGCAACCAATCCATATTCACCATATGCGTTAGAACCGTTAAGTGATCTAATTTCACCACCGTTGTTTGCGTAATATGCTGTCCAACAATAGTAAGTAAACTGCGACACCATTTCTGATAACGCACCGTTTGTAACTACTAGTCCATAACCTAAGTCATTAACCTGTGTAAAGTCGTTACCAAGCATACTTCTGTTACCAGCAGTTTGAACAGTAATTTCAACTGGGTTAATTGAACTTGCATTATCTAAAATAATACTTCCTGCAATGGTTCCAGTCCAACCAGACTTAGCATTTGAACTTGGATCAAGTATAAGTGTTGCTGTACCTAATGTAGGATCCCAATCTCTTACTGCGTTAACTTGGAAACGTCTACCTTCCATATAAAATGGAGCAGGTACTTGCGGTTTCTTAACAAATAAACCTTGTCCTGCTTGTGAACGCACATCAATTTTATAAGCAGTTTGTTTGTTAATAACTTCCATAGGTACGTTACCAACGAAAGCGTCAACAAACATACCACCTCTAAATGCTTGTCTGTTTAGTGATCTTGAAAAACTCGAACCTGTTTGACAGTATGGTGACTTAGTAAGAACTTGACCATCTGGATCAAGTACCATCATAAATCCACCGTGTCCTGTAACAGAACAGTTTCTTACAATAGTTCCATCGTTACACAAGAACACATCAAGTTCATTATTGTTTCTAGGTGTGTTAATGCTTGCGTTAAATGCAAATGCTACACAATCAACAAGTGCATCTAAGTTTGTGTATGCTGTTGCTTCAGCAGTTAATGATGGGTCAATGATTTGCGGTTCAATTGCTTGTGTTGCTGTGACTGTATTATTTTGTAAAATAGTATTTGCAAGTGTACTAATGTAACGTATTGCCGCTTCTGTTTCTGTTTCTTGTCCAGCAACTGCACCTTGATAATACATACCTTGGTTTGTTAATGAAGTCTCACGTCCACCATAAACTAAGTCTGCCGCTAGTCCTTTAACAATTAGTCTTGTATCTCTTCTACATTTTGTTGCATTATAAACATGCGAAGGATATGTTGTGTTAACAAAACTTATAACTTCTTCAACTATAAATTCTATGTTATTTTTTAAAATCTTTGCGGCTTGTGAAAATTTACCTGGATTTGAAATACCAAAGTTACTTACGTTTGTATCTTTAGTTGGATCAGTTAAGTAGTGTTTACCAAACCAACCAATTTGGTTACCTGTTAATGGGTTAACATAACGTGAACCACTTAGTGGTATGTTTGTATCTGCTACTCCTGTTACACTAGTTGCCGCATCACCAGTTAGTCCATCAAAATTATCATCACGATAGAAGTATACGTTTGCCCATGGAGATTGTGAAGGACCTAATTTAGGTTTAATAATTACTCGTCTAAACTCATCACCTTTTAGTGATACGTTTGCAGGTAATCTAATTGGAAAATGTTCTTCGTACGTACCAGACTCAATTCTAATACTAATTTGATTAAATTTAATTGTGTTTGCATATTCAAGTTGTTCGCCTGGAATAAATTCTACAGGTTCAAGTAGTTGTAATTCTAAAATATCTGTATTAGTTGGATTAGTTGGATTTAAATTTTCACTAAGATATTCAACAACTCTACCTAGAGCACCTGATTCTTTACCACGTATAACTTTGCCTGGCAAAATATCTGTGTTGTCTGGATCACCTTGATCAACAAAACTGTTATCGTTACCGTTGCCCATTGTAATTTTGTATGTGCTACCATCAACAATAGCAGGCGCATCAAACACATTTCCATCATTGATAATACTAACAATAATATCAAATTTAGCATCTACAGAATTTCTTGCTGTAGCATCTGTTGCAAATCCTGAATTAATATATTGTGTATAAACTGATTGGTATGTTGTGCCTGGACTAATATTTTGAAGGACAATATTAGTAAGTGCTTTTACAAATGCAATACCAGCAAGTGTTTCTGTTTTTTGTGTTGTAATTGCCGCTGTTGCACTTGCGTTAGCATAATATCTAATACCTGCTCGTCTTGATAAAAAGTTAGCGTTGTTACCAGTAAGAACATCAAGCACTACTGCATCAACCATTAACCCGATGTCACGCTGACATATATCTTGATCGTATACAAAATTAGGGAATGTTTCATTTATATATGCAACAGTTTCAGCCTGTATAAATTTTTTATTTTCATTTAATAATGATCTTACGTTTCCACGACCTGATGGAATAGTTTTAACATCAGCAGTTCCGACACTAGTTGGAGTAGAAAAAGGTCTTCCTCCTGTTGAATGTGTAATTGTTTGTGCATAGTTACCTAATTCAAATTTAGAAGCAATTTGTAATTCTTCTGCTCTACGTGCCGCCGCTCCTATCGAAGCAAACGCAAACGATGCACTTCTACCTGCTTTGCCTGGATTGGTAGTTGCAAATCTATCATCACCGTTTGGCGAAACATATAAGTTAGATGAACTTATACCTTCTTGTTGATCAACATATAATTTTGTTGCAACTTGTAGTGCTTCTGGATCTGCTGAAGTTACACCTGCTAATCCTCCTGGATGATCGCTTGCAAACAAAGGTCCAGTCATTGTATCGCCTGCTCTGCGAACAGTACTCTTACGTGGTAATGCTTCGTTTGCTAGATAAAATCCTGCAAGAGTTGTATCTAATCCTTGATCAACAATTTTGTGTACTCCTGCTACAACTGTACCAGTAATGTTAAGATCGTTTGTTTTGTTAATAGCATCTGCAGAACTATTATGTAAACTAATTGTATTGTCGTCAATAACACTAACGTAATAAATTTGATCTTTTACAAGACCTGTTAATGCTGAGCCTGTTGATGTATATTTGTAACTTTGACCGTTACTTGCTCTGTCTAGTCCGTGTGCTAAAACTTGTAAATCTTGTGTTGATACAAGTCCTGTAATATCTAAAGTATATTCTGATGCATCTGCTGGTTCATCTCTTAGTCCGCCCATTTTACCAGGGTTCATTGCTTTTGCGTAACGCTGGTCAGTATATTCTTTATCCGGCACTAGGTCATGTATTGAATAATTACCACCATACTTACTAGTAAATGCCGCGGCACTTGCTGTTGATATATCTAAGTTACCAATTGCATATCCGTCAGCATTAAGATGTCCGCCTAGTTGTGGACTAGTGTCACCTTTTACATTTGTTCTACCTGCTTGTATTAAAAGTTTGCCTGCTTGTGTAACATTAAACACAATAGTATCATCTGCTGGATCGCCTGTAATTGCTCCATTAGATACAAGTTCTAATGCTTCAACACCTGTTTCGCTTGTATTAACAGCAAGTACTCTGCTTGCTAGTCCTGTGTAGTCATCGGGCGTATCACTTAAACTTCTAAAGTTAATTTGTCCGCCGATACCAAATACTGCGTATAGTTCCTGAAAGTTTTCATTCGATTTACGAAACGATTCACGTAAACTATCACCGGTACCGTCGTTACCTTCTACACCAATATCAATAATTTCTCTTGCCATATTTTACTCCGTTAAGCAGGTATTGCTAATTTGTCTATATCAAAATTTACACTAACGCCACATCCACAACTGCTTTTTGCGTTAGGGTTTATAAGTTCAAACATAGATCCCATAATATCTTTTTTATAATCAATTACTGTACCAAACAAAAACATTAAACTTGCTCCGCCTATTACAAATGTACAACCTGTATCTGTTTTAAATACTTCGTCATCATCTAGTAATTCGTCTGGTTTTGCGTAAGTTCCCCATTCGTATTCGAATCCTGCACAACCACCACCTTTCATGTTTAGCGTAACTGCATAAACTTCATTTTCCTTGCAAATAGTGTCAATTTGCTGTTTTGCGGCATCTGTAAGTGTACAAATAGTCATTGGAACTCCTTTATTAATGTTATTTATCTTAGCGTTTTGTAATCCGAATGTAAATATAGTTATGTTCTTAGAAGAATTTAAAAAGAAAAGTCGGCATACAAGGAAGTCTAAAAACGGTACTGAACATCAGTATGTTAAGACAAAAACCTTTGCTAGATTACGCTGTGATAGTTGTAATACAGAGTTTGTACGTCCACGTGGAAGTATGGACCCTAAACGCCTAAATAACAACTATTTTCATGTATGTGGTGATTGTGATGCAAAGAGATTTGCACAGAAAGCAGGAGTAGACCAGAAGCAGAAATGGAATAACCTCTCTGCTTCTAGTAATATTCCTATTGGTAAGTTATAACTATTCTGATTTCCAGATAGTCCATGCACCATATGCTACTGCTAAACCAGCGGCAATTTTTGCTAGTGGTGCAAGAAATAGTACCATAAGTCCTAGTAGTACTAAAGCGGCGCCATCCCATGATGTACGCTCTTTCATTCTTGAGTTAATCCATGATTTAATCATTGTTTTCTCCTTTATCAACGTAGTGCTTGCTTAGCCTTTAAAGCGGCTCTTTTCTTTTCAGTTTCAATTGCTTGTCTAACTTTTCGTCCCCAAGGTAGTTTTATTTTATCTACTATTTCTTTACCTTTTTTACTAATGTATTCTACACTAATAAATCGGTCCTTGAAGTCACCTTGTACAGATTTTACTGCTCTATGTAGACTCAATTGTTCTGTGTCTTTTTCATCACCCTTTTCATTCCAGAAATGGAACTTTCTCATTTTTGGCATAAGCCTCCGTTGTTACATATTTATTGTATTGATCTAGCAGTTCTATGCTTGCTAAATTCTTCATCTTGCTCTCACACATAATATCAGCATATTGTAAGAACGAAAGTGCCCATGCATTTACTTTCTCGTTAGGGTAAAAGTCGCTATGGGCTCGTAATTTTGCTTTCTTGTAGCCTGCTTCGAGTAGTGCTGGCATATCAGGCATAGTATCATGTTTAAAGTCTGCAGGTAAATGTTCGTCTCTGCTGTAAGAGTAATGTATTACTGGACGTACACCACGCCATGAATCTATTACGCGAGAAAATCTATCGTCGGTGGGACGTATATACTCACCTTCACGGCACCAGTGATGGTGTATGTCGAGAACCAATGCGCAGGTGTCGACAAGTTCGAGACTGTGTTCGAGTCCCCACTTGTTCTCGTCGTTTTCGATCGTAATTGTGTTTCTCGCCTCCGGAGATAGTCTTGTGTCAACTGCGTGTTTAATACCGGCTGGACCTTGGCGACCGGATATGTGGACGTTGCATTTAAAGTCTTGGAACGATTGGCCATAGCCCATCCATCTGATGCAATCAACATGATATTCAAACTCCTCTATAGATCTTTCGACAATGTCTGGATTGTCGCTTGCAAGTACAGTAAATTGGCCTGGGTGCATCGAAAGTCGGACATCGAGGGCTCTTGCCGTGTCGCCGACTTTTGCGAATTCTCTTTCGCAGTAAATTCTAACATCTGGCTTACGCCAAAAATAAGACCAAGTAGGCTCGGTATACACAGGAAGTACATCACTACCCAGTCTGACCATTCTAAGTTCGTTTGGAAGACCTCCAACATATCTAATCAATCTCATGTATGACGCTATGTTATGGACCATGATGTCCCATAAGCGTTGCTCTGCTACCTCAACAGTTTGTCTATTGAGCCATTGTACTGTTGTACTACGGGTATTTAGCGGTCGTTGAATTTCTTCTAGCAGTTTCTTCTTCTGCGTTTGATCTGCTGTCATATATTTACAAGCAAAGCCTATGCGTTTAGTTACCATTCTCTATAATTCCCATTGATTTCGTGTGTGCCTGAATTGTGTATTGCACACCAAAAACTTTGCCATATGCCATACTGCTGTCGTAATTTTTTGTACCATTGTCTGTATAGTATAACACGTTTTTTGAAGTTTGTCAAGACGTTCATTTTAGATAGTTTGTGTTAAAACTAATTGTTACCCTATTGTCAGTAGTATTATCATCTGTATAATGTTCTAACCAACTAGGAAAAAGAACAAGAGTTCCTTGCTCACAAGGTGTTTCCATCATAGCCGCATTATAAAATGTTTCTTGTGCAGTATATTCAAACATCTTATATACTTGCAATGGACTTTTAAATACTAAAGGTGTACTACCTTTATCTGCTATTGGATAAAAAGCACCACTTAGCACACTAACTTCGTGTCTGTGAGCCTTTACTGCGCCACCTTTACCTACTCTATTCATCCAACTGTTGCCAATAGTTAATTTAGGAAGACCATATTCTAAACAATAATCTTGTACACAGTCTTCTAAAGTTTGTTTAAACTCTACTAATCCTAATTTATCTAACCATCTGTTTCCTGTACTTTCGTCATATGTACTTTCTGCATCTTTCATTATAGCATGCCAACTTGTTTTTGTTTTGTTTACAACATCAAGCATTCTACTGTAATGTGGGTGTTTACTTAAATCAAATCTCATAATTGTTGTAGGAAAGAGTTTTTCAATACTACAAGGATAATGTTCACGCATTGTCTTGCCTCTGATATACAGGATATGCTGTATTAAAACTAATTGTTGTTCTGTTATCACAGTCAATAGTAGGAACAAAATGTTCCATCCAACTAGGATACAGTAATAAATCTCCAGTTTCAACTTCTTCTAAATGTGCATATGTTGTGCTAGGGTTTGTAGCATTTTGCCTTTCCATCATTCTATAAGGAATAGTAGGATTAGCAAATGCAAGTCCGTGACTGCCTTTTGGTGCGTTTACATAAAGTGTCCCGCTCCATACACTATTTTCATGTCTATGTCTTTGTATTCTACTACCTTTGTGCATAATAGTATACCAACTGTCGTCTATAATAACATTTTCAATACTATTAACAAAACAAAAGTTTGTAGTACATGATAAAAGTAAAGACTTCAAATCAGGAAATTGATCTAATACAAAACTACGTTTATCCCAATCTTCAATAAAACTAGTTTGTCCAGATCCTTCTAGTATAGACTTTTCTGTTTGTTCTGCATCAAGAAGCAAATTCATAACATTATCCCAATGGTCGTAATGATCAAATAATTTAAACTTCATAATGTTAGTAGGAAATAATCCTGTAACTTTTGCTCCTGTAAATATTCCGCCTGCCATTAGTACCAATTCTCCTTACACCACGGGTCTACACAATTATGCGGATTAGGTTCACCGTGAAATACTGCTATACTTGTATCTGGTGCAATCTCAGGTACTCCTGGTGTAGCAAAATTTCTTACTCCGTCTAATCGTGTCATCGTTGGTTTGTTTCTCATTTCCCATTTGTAACTTTGTAACCATTCATCTGGCCAAAATACATAATTGTCCTTAACTTGGTCATATAACCAATCTTGGTCTCCGTGAAACTTTCTACTATTTACAACTGGATTTTGCATAAAGTTATTGTATACATAATCATGTTGTCCTATTTCTAATCTAAAACAACTGCTGTTAAATTTATTCCATGAAGGATTATTTTTTCTGTTAAAGTCTCTAATTACACAAAACTGTCCTGGTTGGTATGTAAACAATTTATCAATGTTTCTAAATATAATTACATCTAAGTCTATAAACAATACTGTTCCTTGTAATACAAGATCAGGATTGAAGAACATAGGCTTGTACCACCAACCTTGTAAACCTACGTGTTGCGGTAAAGGCTCTACTCTAATGTCTTTATCTAAGTCTGTTGGATTTTCTGTAAAGCAAACAAATTCAAAAGGCAGTGTCATATTTCTTTTACACATGTTAAACAATGTGTTTACATAAAGTCCGTCATATTTGTTACCATGTTTCAAACAAGCAATATACCTTTTCGCTTGTGGTTCAAAACCTTTGCTCCATCTGTCAGGATCACCTAAATCAGTCTTATCTGCAATAGGTGGAATAACTTTAGGTTCCGGCTGTATTAAAGGAGGCTTTGGTGTAGGTGGCGGAGACTTTTTAGGCTCCCGCACTGTTGTTGTCTTAGGGAAAGGCATCTTAACTTTTTTGCCTGTAGTCTTTTCTGCGAGTTTACGTGCTTTACGTTGCTCTTTAGACTCTCCTGGATAATATTTTTTAACCAATGTTATGCCTCATAGATTGCTGAATTGGCACCATGCTCTGAACATTCAACACTTACACAATAACAACGATTATTTGTTTTTTCTCTAATTAAATCGTTCGCAAAGTTAAATGCATGTTCTGCAAACTTCTCTGCTCCGACACCATCAAACTCTCTTACTTCACACAGGTCTTTGTCTTGCAAGTCATAGAAGTCTTGCTTGTGTGGATCGTTAACGTCTACACATGTTTTGTGATCAAAACTATCTTCAAGCCATGCTTTCAACGGCTTTAGTCCGCCAAAGTCAACTGCCCAGTTTTTATTATCTAAATCAATACATCCAAATGTAAATTTAAATGCTAGACTGTAACCATGTAGTAAATGACAATGCGAATGATCCGCATTGGGTTGACGGAACACCGCTGATAGTCCGATGTTGTGTCCGTATGTTTTAGTGCTATAATAAGCCATATTTTCTCCTATATAATAGCGGCAGAATTAGGAGGGTTGACGCTAAGTCCTCTTGTTTATACTTATTATACTATATATTATTGATGCTGTCAACTGAAACATTTGGCAATTCCCACTCTTTTGGCAACTTCCAGTCTGTTTGATATATGGTGAAATGCTTTTGCGGATATATTTTCATCAGTACACCTATCTGATGTATCCAATATCTTGGGTCTATAAAATGATGATCACTTTTATTATAGTTTTGTGTATCTTTGTATATATTATTCATATACTGATCTTTACTATGTAAATCAAAACCTATCATTTTTATTTTATTGCTTAGATTACATGCAAGTAAAACTGCATACGGGCCACTACCCCATTGAAAGGGTTCGTCTGGTCTTTCTTTGCCTTTGTAAGGAAGTTCCGGCACAGTCATAACTCCATATGCCTTGAATTCATCTATCCAATTATTGCGTGTGTATATGTTTGATTTATATTTTGCTGTAATTGCTTCTCGCACCATCTTGCGATCTACACATATCAAATGCTCAACAAGATAATCACGTAATATTGCATTACATCCTATCTTTGTATCGTTTATTGCATCAACATCAATGTGTTTACGACTTTCACCGTTTCCAATTACTAACATAAATCTATTTATTAGGTTTAGTGTCGTGTACTTCTCTACTAATTTGTTTGAACTCTTCTCTGACTTCGTGTAAATTTTTACTTGCCCTATGTAGTGTATGTACTAAGTGCCTTATAGTATAAATTGTCCAGAACCACCAAGTTACTGCTGTTACAGCAAAAACTCCTAGTGCCGTCCAGAATGCCTGTTTATAATCAATCACGCCTAAGCATATTAACACTAGAGAAATCCCTAGAAATACTATTGGAACGATTCGTGCGAACCAATCCCAGCGTTCGACTTGCCTTTCAACTTTTTGTATGTTTGCCTGTTTTTGTTTTTCGTTTGTCATCATAACCTTTCAAGTGTAAATTTTTACACAATATTTAATGTCTTTACTATTTGAATTAAATTGGACTATTATGAACTAATTTGTCCGAAGGCTTTCCACAAGCCTGGTGTACCGTCTCTTGTACACACCCAACCTACATACCCTGTTGGAACAGGACTTGTATTCCATACAATATCGCCTACTGCATAAACACCTGCTGTAGGTGCCGCCGCTCCGTTTTCCATTTTTCGTCCATCAAACTTAATTGGTCCTGAAGCACTTAAACTAACGTCTGAATCAATGTTTGCTACACCAACTCCTAGTTTACCATGGATATGTACTCTTGCATTATCACTGCCTTGTGTGCCAACAATAATATTTCCATTTGCTTTTACAGTCAATCTTGTTGTATCATCTGTTACTACTTGTAAATCATCGTTTGTCCAAGTACCAATTCTAATACCACTATCGTGTTCGCTATCGATAATAAATTCTGCATCTAGGTTTGCAATAGAAAGTGTAGCATTTGGTGTTTGTGTTCCTATGCCTAGTCTATTGCTTTCTGCTTCCCAGAATAAGTAACCGTCAAAATCAACATTACCTACAACTGACAAGTTATCTAATACACCTAAATTAGTTAGGCTACTGTTAATAATAGTAGAACCTAAATCTGTTTCTGTAATTACAGGAACAGTACCAATACTAAGATGTTTTGTACGAGCGATATCAATGTTTTCTGATGAAAACATTCTGTGTGGATTTTCGTGATAAACAAACTGTCTCGATACTTCAGAAGTTCTCCACACTAATCCTTTACCAGCAACACTATCACCTTCAAATTCTAAACTAGTTGAACGTTCATTTCGTATATCTGCTGTAAGTTCATTTACATGTAAACTTTTTGCAGTAATACTACCTGCTACATCTAAGTCGCCTGTTGTAGAAACATTACCTTGAAGTGTATCAACATCAATAGTGTCTACTGTAATACCATCATCATCAACCATTAGTATCATACGTGATGCTTGGTCGCTTATTCCACTACTTGTGAAATTAGTAATTAATCCACCATTAATTTTATTACCACTTAAACTGCGGTCATTTATAACAGGTGCTGGCGCCTCACGGTCTGCAAGGTTTTGTATTGCTGTACCTAGTCCATCTAGGCTGTTTTGAAGATCTTCTGTGCTCATACAAGTATTTATCAAACAACTTTGAGAAGCACAGTTTCAGGATTACAGCGACCGTTTAATTTAGTATCTGTAGTCTTGATATCATCTAAGAATGTACGTAATTTTACCTTACCCGAATCTTTGAACTCTTTGATTTGATCTAACGGTTTGCGTAGGGTTTTCTGCATACTTAATTCTTCATTATATCCTATAATTGTAGTACCTTTAACACTAAGACCACTGCCTTCTCGCATCATTCCTTTCGGATCAATGTTCTTTGCAATGTATTTTCCTAATTTACGTGTTTTTGTATTGAATACCCAAAGTTCATTTGCACCAACTATGTCAGTTGGATTAATACTTGCAAGTTTAAACTTGTCATCAGTTACACAATACTTTAATTTAGATACTATTTTATCTGCACTATAAACTTTAGGTTTACGTGGTTTACGTGTTGCCTTTGCACTATCAATCACAAAATCTAATGCTATCATAAGTTCATCAATAGCAGTGGTAAAGTTTTTTATATCTGCTTTTTTAAGATGTGCATATCCTTCTTTAAGTTGAGCCCACATATCTTGTTCATGTTCGCTCATCTTCTTTAACTGTCCGGCAGTAGGAAAGCGTTCTAATGCTTTAAAATCATCTAGTTCATGTTCGTAAAAAGTTTTTAGTTTTCTAGCATGTGCCTGTGTTACATTCATTTCACGGAAGTGTGTCTTAAAATCAAACCCTTTAGGATCAAAGTTTTTCTTATCACTAATAAATCCATCAAGCCATTCTTCTAGTTTTTCGCTTTGCTTATATGCTTGGTCTCTAATACGTTCTTGGATAGTAGGAACGTATACATCTTTCTTTTCTTCTGCTATTTCTGCTTTTTCTTCTACAATTACTTTGCCTGCGACTATACAATCTTCAATACGTTTTCTAAGGAATGCATCTGCTGGTTGTGTTGTACCCATTGTTCCAGGTAAACTTTGCCAGTATTCATCTTCTTTAGGATTGTAAAGCGGCATTCCGCAAAGCAACATCTTTGCAGTAATTGCGGCTGTAACACTTAATGTAAAGCCAGGTGCGGCTTTTGCTTGTTTAATTTGTTCTTTAGTATAACCATTTTGTCCCATCCAAGTCCAAGTATATTGGTATAGGTCTGCTGGTTTAAAATTTTGATAATAAAATTCTCTAGTTGCTGATGCAAAACGGTGATATCTTTGACCATCCCATTCTTCCCAACCATCCCAACTGGGATCAGCAAGTTTGCCGCCTCGCTTAATGCGTGGAGCCGCTCGGACCGTCTTCTTTTTAGTTCTTTTCGGTAAAGCCATCTCATAAATCTCCTACTGTTTTACTTAATATATAGCAAAGGTTGTAATTTGTCAAGTATTAATGATTAATTATACTTCTTTTTCTTGTGGAATAAATCTTTATAACGCAATTCTTCAGTCATTGCAGGGGTGTAAGTTTCTGTAAACTCCATTGACATTTTCCAGTCGTCTCTTTTAAAAGGTATCACTTGTATCAAAGGATCGCCTGCTTTTATGATATGGTCTTTAACAATCCATCCTGGAAATTCTACAGGTAAGTCAAACGTATCTGTATCAACAATGCCTGATAATAATCTTAGGTTAGGATTAAATTCATATATAGGTTGTATAAACAAACAACTATAACCGGGCGGTGTTCTTACTAACCAAGGATTCTTAAGTTTTATCCAATGTTGTTTATCTGGATTTTTTACAGGACACATTTCAAATCTATGTGCTTCAGGTGCATATGTATTATTTTTAACCTTAAGTTTATTTTCAACAAAGTTGCCTGCACCTTTTTGTTGAATTACATCAATGTCTGTTGGATTTTGTATAATGTATCCACTAGTCAACATATCTGTTGCTGGCATACATTTTTTGATAGTTGGTAATGTAGAGCCTAATGGATAAACAAACTTCTCTGCAGGTAAGTCTTTAAACCATTTAGGCAATGACTTCTTGGCTGGAAGAACAGGATAGTTATCTATAACATCCTGATCCATTGATATGAACTTTATGTTCATATCTTTTCGCCAGCATCAAATCCGCGAAATGTTTTGAATCTTGGAAAACGCAAACTGTATGTATCACTGTCTTGTGATTTAGTTCTTGCGTCTGCTCTTATTTCAATTAACTGACCAACGAGATCAGCACGTTTAGTCCAGAACTCATCACGTTGAGAGTCAGTGAAACCGCTCCCACAGTTAAGGCGATAATTGTATCCATCGTCTTCTCCTTCTACTATTACGGCACCTAGTCTTCCCGCATTACGTCCAGTGCCTTCCTCGACGTCAACGACTTTTAATGTAATTTCAATAAAAGGTTTTGCTTTAAGCCAAGCATGTGTACGTTTACATTCATATGGTGCATCAATGTCTTTGATCATTACACCTTCGTAACCACCGTCTACAGCCGCTTTATTCAGCCCTACAAAGCGTTCTTGTCCTTCAGTAGTACTTAGGTCTACCTCTTCCCAATCTAACGCTTGTACGTGCTTTAAAATGCTTGCATGTTGCTCTACCCAAGCCTTTGTTGCCGCACTTCTAAATGACTGTGGTTTGTCCCACTTACCTAGTTTGAAATCAGATAGTGGACA
>Ga0181410_1000122_pt1 | contig 31905 bp, 45 predicted proteins | sample 33SPOviralmetaG_FD_130112 | JGI IMG/M metagenome (GOLD analysis project Ga0181410, IMG submission 130112) | Marine viral communities from the oligotrophic San Pedro Time Series (SPOT) site, San Pedro Channel, CA, USA - 33 SPOT_SRF_2012-06-20 | ecosystem: Environmental > Aquatic > Marine > Strait...
TATTTTTCCAGATAAGCCAGAAGGTTTGGCAATACAATCTGTAAAACCTCAAGAGCGTGGCTCAGAGATAACCTATTATAGACGTTATGGCTTGCTGGCTCTTTTAGGGCTTGAGGCTGAAGACGACGACGCTAATACAACAGTTAGCCGACAAATTAATAAACCAATTAAATCTAATAATAATAATAAAAATTTCGAATTATGAGTACATACGAACAAAAACCAAACTCCTTTAGTTTATTTAAAAACGAACAAAAAACAGAGGACAAGCAGCCAGACTATTCTGGTACAATGACAGACGAAAAAGGCAAGCAGTTTAGAATATCCGCATGGGTTAATGAGGCTAAGTCAACTGGTAAAAAATATTTAGGCGGACTAATTTCAGAAATGCAACCAGTTCAAACTAAACCAGTAACTCCTCCAAGTGCTAAGGCAAACGACGACTTACCTTTTTAATTTATTTATTAACTGGCGGCTCTTAAGGGGGTCGCCTTATTTTTTATAATATGGCAAACAAAAAAACAATTATAGACGAAATAGAAGAGAATGACCCAATATTTGAAAAAGCTCAAATTGGTCATTTAAAAAATCATCTTAAAATATTAGAAAAAAGTTTAAGAAAAAATAAAGAAGATTTAGAAATAGCTCAAGCTGCTTTAAATTATAAAGATAAAAAGCTTAAAAGCTGGAAAAATAAATATTATGTTTTAATAAATAAAAATGTCAAAGATGAAAAAAGTATTTGAATCTAATGCGGTTTATCATTCTAGTAAAGATATTTCCGCCTCTGGTTTAAAAGATATATTTAGCCAGTCAGTTAACTATAAATTAACCAGAAAAAATAAAGAGACAGACGCTATGCGTTTTGGTACCGCTGTACATGATTTACTGCAAGAGGGTAAAAAAGAATTTCTTCGGCGTTATTATTTTATGCCTAAACTAGACTTAAGAACTAAAGCTGGCAAAGAGGTAAAAGCAGAACATTTAAAAATAGCAAAAGATAGAGTTGTTTTTGACTCTCAACAAGGTCGAGACCTCTTCTGGATATTAGACAACTTTTTAAAAAATAAATTAGCTGTACATTATGCAACTGGTATAATAGAGCAGTCTCATTATTTAGAGTTTGAAGGCGTACCAGTTAGAGTAAGACCAGACTGCCATTCTGATACTTGGATTTCAGATATTAAAACAACTAGAGAGCCTAATAAATTTGATTTTAAGAGAGAGGTTAATTTTAGAAATTACGATTTACAAGCTTGTTTTTATTCTGATTGCTTAGGATATGACCCAAAGCATTTTAGATTTATAGCAATTAGAAATACTTACCCTTTCGATAATGGCGTTTATTCTTTAAATGAAGACCAAATTTCTAGGGGACGATATAAATACGAAAAGGCTTTAAGGGAGTGGAAACATTACTTAGATACTGGAGAGGCTCTTGGATTTTACAGCGATGAATTAAATAAAGACGGTTCTATAATATTATGATTACACTAAAACCAATACACATCAGAAGATTAGTTGAAGCTGAAATAGGCGGTAAAATAAACACAAAGTCAAGGCGTAGAGATTTAGTAGAGGGTCGGCATCTTTTTTGTTACATTCTTAGAAAACATACAAAACTCTCTCTAGCAACTATAGCTAAAGAAATAGACAGAGACCATACTAGCGTTCTACATTCTATTAGGCGAGCTAAAGAATTTTTACTTTATGACCAAGACTTTAGAGATAAATTTTATAATTTAGAAGATAAATTTTCACAATTGAGCGGTAACAACTTTGAAAAATTTCTAGGAAAAGAAGACAAGCTTCAAAATGCTGTTATGAGCTACATTAGTCTACAACATCCTAAAGTTTTGACTATTCATGTACCCAATGAAGGGCGCAGAACTCCTTTTGAACGCTTTAAGTTTAAATATTTAGGCGGTAAGTCTGGAATACCAGATGTACTTTGTTTTGAAAATAGAGGCGGTTTTAGCGGTTTAGCTATAGAATTGAAGGTCGGATATAACAAGCCAACAGAAAGTCAATTAGAATGCCTTAAAATGCTTGAGGATGGAAACTGGAGCGCTCACTGGTGTAGTTCTTTTGACAAAGCCAAAGAGGTTATAGATAATTATTTTGATAAAAGAATTGATTTAAATGTATAGCGATTACAAAAAAGTTTTTTATAATGAGTTAAGCCAAAAGGCGTGGCGCACTAATACGACAGCTGTAGAGCAGAATGTAAGTTACGAGTATGTCGGCACTATGACTCTGGCAGAGTATGAGCTTTTAATCGAAACTTTATTTGAACTCTACGAGGAAAATAATATTTCTTTAGATGCTTTTGCTAGGATATTCGGAGACATTCGAACATTTTGCGACCATATAAAAAAATTAGTAGACAACACTTAATTAAAATGAAACCAAACTATTACGCTATCTTACCAGCAGAGGTAAGGTACTCGGACACTTTGACGCCTAATGCGAAAATATTATATGCTGAAATTAGCGCCTTAACTAATAAAAGCGGCAAATGTTTTGCGCAAAATTTATATTTCGCTGAGCTTTATAATGTATCAAAAGGAACTATTTCCAGATGGATTTCTGAGCTAGAAAAAAATGGCTTTATAAAAACTAAGCTTATAAGAAATAAAAATAAACAAGTAGAGAAGCGTTTCATTTTTGTGCATACCTATACTCAAAATAAAGTATACCCTATACTCAAAAATGATAAGGATAATATATATACTAATAATAATATTATAAATAATAATAGTAACAACGCTTTCAGCGAACAAATTTTAAAGTCTTATAATCATATTGTAGAATTATTTCCAGAGAGAAACAGACCTAAAAACGAAAAACAAAAAAAAGACTGGCTGGATATTATTAGACTTTGCGATACTGTAGACAATATAAATCCAAGACAGCTTTATTATTTACTTGCTAAAGTTCGCAAAGACGAATTCTGGAATAAAAATTTTTTCTCAATTACAACTCTTAGGCTTTCTAAAAATGGCGTTAGAAAATTAGATAGGTTTTTAAATAATTTCGCAGACAAAGATTTCAAACAAATTACAAAATGATAAAACACGAAAAAAGAATAAAGCAAGTTTTAGACTTTAGAGGCGTAGGTAATTCAAAAATTCACCCTACAGATATAGACGCTGTTTTAGAATTTGACAATAAATTTTTAATCCTATTTGAAATAAAATTAAAAGGCGTTTCTAATTCTATAGGTCAAGAGCTTGTATTAAAAAGGCTCGTCGATTGTTGGGAAAAAACCAACGGTAACGCTTTTGTTTTATACTGCGAGCATGAAACAGACCCTCAAGAGATTGTTTCTATGGAAAATACAACTGTTCATAGAATATATTCTGGAGGCGTAAATTATAAAAGAAATCAAAACCTAAAAGAATGTTTACATAAATTAGCCGACCATTATAAAATAACCAAACTAAAAAAATCTTTATGATAACAGAATTTCTAGCGTTAGGAATAGAGCTTAAATCTAACGCTAACAACCAAAAAACAAAATGCCCAAAATGCTCACATACTAGAAGAAATAAAAAAGACCTTTGCCTCAGTGTAAATATCCAAGAGGGTCTTTATAACTGCCATAACTGCGGCTGGGGTGGGAATGTAAAATTCAAACCAAAAAAAGAATATGTTAAGCCAGTTGTAGTAAAATCTAAATTAGGAGACCGTACTTTAAGCTGGTTTCAGAAAAGAGGTATTTCTGAGGCGACCGTAGTTAATTGGAAAATAACTGAAAGCCAAGAATATTTCCCTCAGATTTCAAAAAACAGAAAGGCAATTAATTTTAATTATTATAGAGATAATGATTTAATAAATGTAAAATATAGAGATGCAGAAAAAAACTTTAAAATGGTTTCTGGAGCTGAGCTTGTATTTTATGGTTTAGATAATATTAAAAATTCAGATAGGGCTTATATAGTTGAGGGCGAAATGGACGCTTTAAGTTTATTTGAGGCTGGTCTTTATTCAGTTGTTTCTGTTCCTAATGGAGCTTCTAAAGGGAACCAAAGGCTAGATTATTTAGATAACTGTTTTAATTACTTTGAAGATAAAAAAGAAATTATTTTATGTACAGACAATGATGACGCTGGTTTAAATCTTCGAAACGAATTAGCTAGAAGAATTGGAAAGTACCGCTGTAAGTATGTAGATTTTAACGAATACAAAGACGCTAACGAGGTTTTAATTGCTAAAGGTGCTGAGACACTACGCAATATTTTAAACGGCGCTAAAACGTTTCCTTTGGATGGAGTGATTAACATAAGTGATATTTGGGACAATGTTTTATTATATAATGAAAAAGGCGTTAAAAATTATTCAATCGGACTAAGCGACTCAGACTCATTTTTTAATGTTTCTTTTGGCGAGTGGTCGGTAGTTACTGGAATACCAAACGCTGGTAAATCGGACGTATTTGACCAGATTGCTACTAATTTAGCTTTAAAATATAATTTTAGGACTGCTTTCTTTGCTCCAGAATCCTTTCCTTATGAGGGACATATTAAAAGGATAGCAAATAAACTAAATAAAAAAAATTGTTCTAACGAGGATTTAAATAATACTAAAAATTTTATAGAAGATAATTTTTACTTTATAAAGATTGACCTAGAAAACTTAACTCTTAAGTCTATACTAGATAAGTTTAAAGAGCTTGTATTTCAAAAGGGAGTAAATATTTTAGTAATTGACCCTTGGAATATGTTAGACCATTCAGCACAAAGAGACCACAGCTACATAGGTGCTATGCTTTCACAAATTACCCAATTTGTACAGCAAACAAATACGCATTTATTTTTAATAGCTCACCCTAGAAAAATGGAAGTCAATGGCGAGGCTTATAAAGTGCCAACTCCATACGATATATCTGGCTCTAGTGACTTCTTTAATAAGGCTTATAACTGCTTAACGGTTTATAGAAAATTAGGCGAGATAACAAAGTTTGGAACTGACGCTGTAGAAATCCATGTACAAAAAGTTAAGCGTAAAGAAAACGGACAGCAAGGCTCTTTTATGGTAGCTCCAGACTTTAAGAATGGCGGACACTACTGCTCTATAGACAAAGAAAAACAAAGACTCACCAGTATTAACGATAAACTACCTTTTTAATGACAGACCAACATTATGACGCCTTTAAATGGGCAACGGAAAACGAGATAAGAATTTACCCTAAAATAAAAGATAAGGGATTTGTTCTTATTTTAGAGAGAGATGGTAAAACAGAAACCTCTGGAAAAATTTACCCTAAAAAAGAATACCAGAATATTATCTGGGAATTTTACCTAAATTTGTACAATAAAGCCAAAGATGACTGAAATCCAAATTTACCCTTTAATGGGCGTTTGTATTGGAGTTGAATACTTAGACTCATTTGAATTAGATACTATGAAGTCAATAGATGTTTACCTATTTGTCGTTGGCATATCTTTTAGATGGAACTAATGGCATATAATATTAAAGACTTAGAAAAAAAAGCTCTGGCTGCAATTAATAAAAATAAATTAATGTTTATGGAGCATATTGTGGCATTTTTACCTTGTTCTAAAACTACTTTTTATGATTTAAAAATGCACGAATCGAACGCTATAAAAAAGGCAGTAGAAGAAATGAGAATAGGAAAAAAAACTAAGATGTTATCCAACTGGATAAATTCAGAAACTCCCAGCCTACAGATTGCAGCTATGAAAATGATAAGCGAAGAACACGAGGCTCATAGGCTAAACGGAACTCGTCAAGAGGTCAAACATGAAGGCGGAATTAAATCTACTCTAATAGAATGGGCGCCAGCCAAAAAGTAGAGCAGCTCTGTAATAGACAATTCTACGACCTTATTAATTCAGATGCTAGGTACTTTGTAAGTCAAGGCGGAACTCGTAGCGGTAAGACCTACGCTATTTGTCAATGGCTTATATATCTACTTACAACTAGAGAAGACCCAATAGTTATTGATATTATAAGGAAAACTTTACCAGCTTTAAAAGCTTCTATAATGAGAGACTTTTTTAGTATTGCTGAATCTACTGGCGTTTACTTTGATGGGATACATAATAAAGCAGAAAATACATTTCAATATGGTAAGCATTTAGTTAGATTCTTATCTATTGACCAGCCGCAGAAAATCAGAGGCTCTAAGCGACATATAGCAGTATTAAACGAGGGTAACGAGCTAGACAAAGAAGACCTAGTACAAGTTGCCTTTAGATGTAGCGAAAAGATTATAATAGATTTTAATCCGTCCGACCCTATACATTGGATTTATGAAGATATAATTCCTAGAGATGACTGCGAAACTTTTATAACAACCTACAAAGACAATAAATTTTTAGCGCCAGAAATTGTAAAAGAGATTGAGAGAATGAGAGAAAAAGACCCAGACTATTGGCGAGTCTATGGAGAGGGTCAGAGAGCGGTTTATTCAGCTAGACAAATATTTAGTAACTGGTCTTTCATTCCTTATAATGAGTTCCCAGAGTTTGACTTAGAAAGCGAGGCGGTAATAGGCTTAGATTTCGGATTTAGCTCAGACCCAGCGGCGGCTTGTTTAGTTTTTAAAAAAGGCTCTAGTCTTTACGTTCATGAAATACTATATAAAACTGGCATGACTAATCAAGACCTAGCAAACTTTTTTAAAGACAATGGCTACGATAGGACGCTAACGTTTTACGATAGTGCTGAGCCTAAGAGTGGTGAAGAGCTAAGACGGATGGGTATATTTGCAAAGGCGGCTATAAAAGGACAAGGCTCAATTAATGCTGGTATTTCCTTACTTAAAGAATTTGATGTATTTATTTCTCAAGAATCCAAGAATTTTTCTAAAGAATATGCTGGGTATTATTGGGAGCAACTCAAGGACGGAACTATTATAAATAAACCCAAAGACCGCCTAAATCATTTGATGGATAGCCTAAGATATTGTACTTATTCTCAATACTCAAAGCGTTCCGATTTTTTTGTTATATAATTAGTAAATTTGTAAAAATTAATTTTAATGGCTTCAATATTAGATAGGTTTAAGAACCTAATAAATAAAAACGGTCAACAGACCAACCCAGCTTTTAATAGAGCTATGTACAATTTTTTAGGGGAGACTCTTATAACTTCAGAAGATAACGACGACAGCTATATTAATAAAGGCTACAGATTTAATTCTACTGTTTACTCAATAATTAACTTAATTACAAAAGCAGCCTCTACTGTTCCCTTTCAAGTTTATGAGGTGCAAAATACTAACGAGCTAAAAAGATATAAGGCACTAACCTCTGGAGACTTTGCTAACTTGACAAACCCAAGGGCGCAAATAAGTTTAAAAAATGCTCTTGTAGAATTAGAAGACACAGAAATACACGAACTTTTAGACAGACCTAACCCAGCACAAAGCTATTCTAGCTTTATAACTGAATTAATAGCATACGGAAAATTAACTGGTAACCGTTATATCTATGGTATAGCACCAGAAAACGGTAGCAATGCTGGTAAATATGGCGAGCTTTATGTTTTACCTAGTCAAACTATCGAGATTCATTCTGGTGGATTAATGAAACCAGTTGACTATTTTACAATGGAATATAATGGCACTTATAAAATGGACGCTTTAGACGTTTGCCATATAAAAGACTTTAACCCTTTAGCTGACGGAACTGGTGCAAACCTTTACGGTATGTCACCCTTAAAGGCTGGGCTAAGGTCTATGGATGCTAATAATGAAGCGCTTACTACTGGAGTCAAGTATTTACAAAACCAAACCGCTAGAGGTGTTTTGATGAGTGAAGAGGGAGACTTAAACGAAACTCAAGCCAGACAACTTAAAGAGAAATTTAGAAATCAATACCAAGGCTCCAATAATGCTGGAGACGTAATTATAACGCCTAAGAAATTAAGCTGGGTCAACTTTGGCTTAAATGCTTCTGATTTATCTTTAATAGAGCAATATAACACAACTATAAAAGACCTTTGTAATATTTATAACGTTCCAGCTGTACTTCTTAATAATGTAGAATCGGCAACGTATAACAATATAAAAGAGGCTCGTAAAATGTTATATACTAATACGGTTATACCAGAGCTTCTAAAAATTAGAGACGAGCTTAATAGGTGGCTAGCTCCTAAGTTTGGAGAAAAATTATTTATAGATTTTGATACCTCTGTAATTCCAGAGCTACAAGAAGAGAGCGAAAAAATAGTTGACCAGATGTCTAAAAGTTGGTGGCTAACTCCTAATGAGAAGCGAATGGCTATGAGTTTTGGTAAGGATGAGGAAAACTCAGAAATGGACGACTATTATGTACCAGCTAATTTACTGCCTATTGGTAATTCAGATATGCCAGACATGACTCCAGACCCAGTAAAAGAAGATTCTACAGAAAAGAGATTAGTCTCTGGAATGAATGACGTTTACACTACTATAGCAGAAGCTAGAGCTAGAGCTAGTGAAATGGGAGGGGAAGGTTATCACCAGCATATTTTTGACGGATTTACAGTATATATGCCTTTTGAAACGCATGAGGAATATGAAGCTGCTAAAGATAACAAGCTAGACGAATACTATGGAGAAATGGATGCTGACGCTTTTAACTATGATTTTGAAATAGACTCTAGCTATTATGATACTGAGTCAGAATATGATAACGACGACGATACAGACTCAGAAAATTTAGAAATAATAACAAAGGCGCCACAGATTTCCGACACAATGGAGAGAGCTTTAAAAAACAAAGTGGAAGACCATAACGAAAAATATGGAGACGACCCAGCTAAACGAGCAACTTATTCAATGCTTGCTAGGTCATTCGTTAGAGGAGTTGGAGCATTTAGAACTAACCCTAGCTCGGTTAGACCTAACGTTAGCAATGAGCAGCAATGGGCTTTAGGTAGAGTAAACGGTTTATTATATGCTTTAAGAACTGGTAAATTTAAGAGAAAGCCATACGATACTGATTTACTTCCAGAGGCGCACAGCCTAAGTTCTAAAAAAAATAAAGCCGAAACCTTTGACGGTTATCCTCAAGGCGCTACCAATAACGCTAAGCGAATGCTAGAATGGCGTGAGAAATATGGGCGTAGCGTAGTTCAAGGCGGAACTAGTGTGGGATGGCAAAGAGCAAACCAGTTAGCAAAAAGAGAGGCTTTGAGTTTATCTACTGTAAAAAGAATAAATAGCTTTTTAGCACGCCATAAAGAAAATGCTAAGATAGACCCTAAATTTAAAGATGAGCCTTGGAGAGATAAGGGTTACGTAGCTTACAACCTTTGGGGAGGTGCCTCTATGGTGTCTTGGGCTAAACGCATTTCAGAAAATGCTTAAGCTATGGCTGACGTCAAAGATGACAAATATATAAGAGCCTACGATAAGCAGCTTAGAATAGGAGAAAAAAAAGAAATAAGCGCCGTTAGGTCTTATTATAAAGACCAATATAATAAAGGAGTCGAAGAGTTTTTAAAGACTGGTAAAACTTCTGGCTTAAATCAGTTGTTTATAAAAAATAAGTTTGATGAGCTTTACAAATCTATTTACATCAATATTGGTCTTAGGTTTGCTTCTTGGTATGCTAATAATATTGACAAGTATATAATAAAACAATTAGAAACAAATAAATATAGAGACGCATGGGAATCGGTATTTGCAAAAGAGGGAAAAAGGGTTGCAGCGGTGAGAGTTGTAACTGTTCAAGGGACTGCCAAAAAGGAACTGGAGAAGACATTAAAGAAATTAATGACGGATGTGGACTTCCAGAGTCGAGGTGCTGCCGAAAAAGGGCGTATTCTGAGGCAGAGGTTTAATAAACTAGGACGTTATCAAGCTGAGAGGATTGTAAGAACAGAGGCTACAAATGCCGCTAATTTAGGAGTTATGCAATCAGCTACTGACGTCTATGGTAAAAATAGCTTACAAAAAAAGTGGATTACTTCTATGGATGGGCGAGAGCGCTCAGCTCATGCTATGGCTAATGGTCAAATAGTAGACTTTAATGATAAATTTAAAGTAGGAGGCGAATTATTAGACCGAGCTGGAGACCCAACGGCTTCCGCTGTTAATGTAGTAAACTGTCGCTGCGCTATAGCGCCATTTCCTAAAGCAGAGGCTCAGACTATAACGCCATTGACTGGCTTTGATTATGGATTAAGTGCTGGCAGAGCTATAGGTTTAGACTCAGCTAATGCAGTAGATGACATTTTAAAACCAAAACCAAAGCCTCAGATAGTAACGGAAATATCTGAAGACGCTGCTAAATATGAATTTAGACCTAATAATTGGGATGACTTTAAAGGCTTAGAGAATTTTGACGATTCCTATTTACAATATTTAAAAAAGCCAATAAAATTACAAGAGGCGCCAATGGTATATAGTAGAAAATTAGGTAAAATGGTAGAGGATGGCGCTTGGTTTAATAAAAAAACTAGAACTGTTCAAATATCAAAAAAAAGACATAAAGGTTACGAATCTCAAATATTAGCTCACGAATTTGGTCATGCTATTAATACCGATTTAAAATTAATTTCTTGGTTTAAAGCAGACGCTAGAATAGAGGCTTTACATAAAAAACATAGTAGTCTTTTTATAGATAGAAATACAGCAAGTTTAACAAATAAAGGACAAGCTTTAAGAAAAAACTGGGGTGGAGGTAAAACTTCGAGAACTGCAAATAGAAATTATTGGGATAATTATAAGCCATATTTAGAGAATAAAATAAGAAAAGATTTTCCAAATATGAGCCAGCTAGAACTAGAAGAAAATGCTGGAGCAGTTTCTGATTATCTAGCTAGTGTTTCAGATTGCAAAATAGGCTGGGGTCACGAATGGAGTGGATATTTTAGATTTAAACACCTACAATATGAAGAGTTTATGGCGCACGCTTACGAAAATAGATTTGTAGGAAATCCAATATTTAAAAAATATTTCCCAGACCTATATGATGACTTAATAAAATTAGTGGACGAATTACTTAAAAATACTAAATATGATGCTACGGCAATTAATGCTTACATACTCAGAAAACTATCCAGAAGCTGACCCTATAACTTCGCTTTTATTTTTCTATGGAGAAGAAACAACCTTAGAAATATTAAAACAAAGCAGAGGGAGAGAGATAAAAATATTAAGAGATAGAAATCGACCAGACTGGTTAGATTTTGATTACGTTTAAATTAATATCTTTGCATTATGGAAACAATTTTATATAAACAATCCCCAATGGGCGAACTCCTCGACGCCGATGAAAAGGCAGGAGTCGTCAAGGGGTACGCCTCAGTCTTTGATAATAAGGACTCAGATAATGATATTATAAGGAAAGGCGCCTATAATAAAACAATAGCCGAAAACGGCAAAAGAGTTAAATACTTATACCAGCACGATATGGATAAGCCTCTGGGTAAAATGACAATGCTCGAAGAGGATGGCAAAGGTTTAGTATTCGAGGCTAAAATAGCTAAAACAACTTTAGGAAATGACGTTATAGAATTAATTAAATCTGGCGTTATTACTGAGAATTCAGTGGGCATTTTGCCTATACAAAAAGACATGGTCGACGGTGTTAGAAATATTACAGAAGTGAAACTTTATGAAGTTTCAGCTGTAACTCTAGCAGCAAACGACCAAGCGCTTATTATGGATGTAAAAGGGAACTATGACCCTAACAAAGTACTTAAGCGCTACGATAATATAGCAAAGCTTATTCGTAAAGGAAATATAACCGACGAATTAGGTTTTGCTTTAGAAGCCGAAATACTTAAACTAAAATCCTTATTTACTAAAATCACTACTCAGCCAACTGATATAGAAGTTACTGAGCCAGTAGAAGTAAAAAACGAGGTTGGTGAGATGTATAAATATTTGTTTAATAAGTTAAAATAATTTAAAATGACTGAAGAAGTAAAAAATCAGTTAGACCAAATTGGAAACATTGTTGACGAAAAAATAGAGAAAGCGTTTAACGCTGCTCAAGACAACGCTAAAGGCGAAGTCGAAAGCTCTCTAAAGTCTGAAATTTCTAATTTGACTAACAACTATAACGAAAAATTCGAAGCTGCTACTAAAAGAATGGACGCTTTCGAGATTGAGTCTAAAAAGACTTTAAGCGGTGCAACTGCAAAAACTTTTAAAGGGTCTTTAATGACTGCTATAAAAGATGGCGCTATTGACGCAATGATTAAAGGAAATACTAATGCTGCTCGCTTTGAAATTAAAGCAGCTGATATGACAATGGCTAACGCTTTTACTGGCGTAGTAGCTGGAGAAACTGTAATTCCAGATATTAAGTTTGACCCTAGTAGAGCGGTGCATATTCGCTCATTAATTCCTAACGGTTCAACTGACGCTCAGACTATTCGTTTTCCAAAAGAGAGCGCTTATGATGACGGAGCGGCTGCAACTGCACAGGGTTCAGCTGTTGGACAGTCTGACTTTGACATTACTGCAACTTCTGTAAACGTTGAAAAAATTGGAACGTTTATGAGAATTACTGAAGAGATGCTTGCTGACACGCCTCAGCTAACTAGCTATTTATCAGCTAGAGTTCCCTCTAAAGTATTATCTAAAGAAGATGCTGAGATTTTAAACGGTGACGGTTCAAGCCCTAACCTAGATGGTTTATTTACTGATGGCGCTGCTTTTGTAACGGCAGCTTCTGGTAATTTTTATCATGCTGTTGAATCAGCTAATGAATACGACGTTTTAATAGCTGCAGTTGACCAGTTAGCAAAAGCTAATTACCAAGCTGATTCTATTCTATTAAACCCAGTTGATTTTCACAAAATCATTTTGTTAAAGTCTACAGCTAATGAATACTTGAAAAATCAAATTATTCAAGGAGTTCAGCCAGCTATTATGGGAGTTCCAATTACTACTAACACAGCCGTAACAGCTGGTAAGTTCTTAGTTGGTAATTTAGGCGTCGCTACTCAATTATGGATAAGAGACGGTCTTGGAGTTGAGTTTTCAAGAGAAGATTCTACAAACTTCAGAGATGGTTTTGTAACTGTTAGAGCGCAGGAGAGAGTTGGTTTGACTAACTATCAGCCTAATGCGATTGTACAAGGAACGTTTAGCACAGCTAAAACTGCACTTGAGACTTCTTAATACTAAGGTATAAAGTAAGTAATTTTAAAAAGGGTAACTTTTATGGGTTACCCTTTTTTATGCTGTAATAATAAAAAAATTTAAAAAAAACTTTTAAAAAGGTTTGTTAATTAAAAAAATTCTTTTAAATTTACAAAGTAAAACAATAACAACTAAAACAAACAAAATGAGAATTACAGACAGAATATTAAAACTTATCAAAATAACTGAAGCAGAAAAAGAATTATCTTATTCTAATGGAAACACAGCAACTGACAGACATTTAACTTTACAGTTAAGATTAGACTTTTTAGTAAGTGCTTTTGAAAACGAATTATATAAATAAATAAAAACAACCAAACGGAGGGCTGCAAAGCCCTCTTATTGTTTAACTAAATTTTATATATGAAAAAATACATTACAATAGAAATCAAAAAAAACCCAGATGGACTTAAAGGTTTATTGGGGTTTTTCTGGTACATGACAAAAGAATTTTTAATTTTTATGGCTTGTATAGTTTTAGCGGTTTTAATGTTTACCTCTTAGATATGGAGAGGATAGTAAATATTATTCTGATGTTATTTTTTATGGCGTGGGCTATAAGATTAACATATAGATTCAACGCTCAATATGATTCAATTTTTATGGTTTTAATTTCTTTAGCAGTTTATCAATATGGCAGAAAACAAGGACACTTTTAAAAAAAGTATAAAACTAATAGACAAGAGTATAGAAAAAATTATATCTTTAAATAAATATTTGGTAAATATAAAGAAGAATAAATAGTTTTTTTTTGATTTGTTTTTAGTAAGTAAAAAGCCCTCAACAACTTGTTGGGGGTTTTTTCATAACTTTACCTATGGACAACAATAAAAGGGGCTGTCTAGCAGAGTATTTATTTGCGACTGAGTGCATGAAAAGAGAATTTGAGGTTTCTATGCCTTTAATGGACTCCTCTCTTTATGATTGCATTATAGATAATGGAAAGCGACTTGTAAGGGTACAAATAAAATCCTCTATTAAAGTTCCAGAAAAAGATAGGCATAACAGCGTTCATATACCTTTACAAAATAATAAAAGAAATTACTCTAAAGATAAGATTGATTTTTTTGCTGTCTGGTCAGATTATTTTAAAGGCTGGTTTATTTTTCCTAATTCTGGAGGTATGCAATCAATTAGGGTATCGTTAACTGGTAAAAACAAAAAATTTTTTAATAACTTTGCTTTCGAATAATTCTTTATTCAAATTTTAGTTTGGTTGTAAGCGCTGTATTTAGTTATGGCGCTTTTTTTTATCTTTGTAAAAATATACATTATGAAAATTAGAATATTAAAGGACGTAATCTCTGGGCAAGAAGGCTGGAGAAGAGAAGGCGAAGTACATGACTTAGAGCCAAAACTAGCTAATCATTATATAAAAAGAGGTATTGGCGTACTAGCTGAAGAAGTTAAAGAAGAAAAAGCTAAGGTCGAAACTAAAGAAGCTAAGGCTCCAAAAAAAAGAGCTACAAAAAAAGATAAATAATGGCATACTATAGAAGCTTATATTATAGTGAAACGCCGACCGACTATCATAGTCAAGTAAAAATAAACTCTACGACTGGCAGCGAGATAGTAACAACTGCAAACGCTAAAGACTTTATTAGAGTTGATACTGCCGCAGATGACACTATTATAGGGCAAATGATTACAGAGGCTAGAATATGGTGCGAAAATTATATAGGAAAGGATATTGTCGCCAAGACTAGAACTTATTACACGCCTTTTCAAAAGGAGCGTTTTAATATACCATTTGCGCCAGTTGCTTCTATTACTTCTGTAACTGTAGACGGTACAGCTGCAACTCATGAAGTGAAGGGCTTAGATAATGAAATAATAGAATTAAACGAGTTGCCAGCAAAAGAAATTAAGGTTTCTTACACGACAGCTGGACTAGATGACAGTTTACTAAAACAAGCTATTCTAAGGCTAGTATCTACTTTTTATGATAACAGAGCTGAGTTTGTTGTAGGAAATCAAATTAATGAGGTTCCTATGGGCGTTAAAAATACTTTGTCTGGTTATAAAACTATGTTTATTTAATGAATTCTGGAAGATTAAATACTAGAATAGACGTTAAACGCCTAACAAAAAGCTCAGATTCTTATGGCGGAACAACCTCAACGGTTGCTGTAAACTCAACTATATGGGCGCATAAATCTGAAACAAAAGGCGAAATAGTTCAAGAGAATGGAAAGCGCCAACAGTATTTAGAAATTGAATTGACTGTTAGAAAAAAAACAGCTGACACTATTTTAAACACAGATATTTTAGCAGTCAATGGCGTGACTGGTGACTATAGAATAAATAATATTTTCGATTCAGTACATAAATATTATACAACTATAAAAGCTACTAAAATTGGTTAACGTAAAATTAAATAAAAGCGACCTTAATAGGTTAACTAGAAAATTAAATAAATTAAAAAAATTATCTAGTCAAGAGCTATCTAATGAAATAGGTAAAACTATTTTTAAAGGCGCTGAGAGAATGAAGTCAAGCGTCGTGGTTGGTCAAAAGTTTGGAGGTACGCTGAAGCAGAGTATAGTAGCTGGAGCGTCAAATAAAAAAGGTTTTATAAAAGCTAAGGCTAATTATGCGCCTTATGTAGAATTTGGAACTGGTCGGCTCGTGGATTTAGAAGATTTAACAGATTTAGGTTTACCAGCTTCTTATGCAATGCAATTTAAAGGCAAAGGCATTAAAGAGGTTAACTTACCAGCTCGACCCTTTTTCTTTAGCTCTGTTAGAATTGAATTAAAAAAATTACTAGACCGACTAGATAAAACAATTAAAAAAACTACTAAATGATTGAGGCGTTACATTTTATTAGAAAGGCAATTATAAGCCGTCTAACGAATCAAATTAGTTTGAATGGCTCTGTGGTACCAATTTATAATAGAGTGCCGTCTAGCGCTTCAGAGCCTTATATAAAAGTCAGCTCATTAAGTAATAACGAGATAAATCAGAATACTACCAGTTTTATTAGTGAATGTATTACAAAAATAGAGGTAGTAAATTCTTTTGATGCTGACGACGGCGGAGAGTTGCAGACTAATCAAATCGTCTCAAGTATTTTAAATTTAATAAGAACTAGAGCCTCTGGATATTATGACTTAAGCTCAGATAATTTTAAGGTTATAACTTGCGTGAATGAGAATACTACTTATTTTGAAGATGACCTACAAGACAAAACCTATTTCAGAGCTATTATTGAAATATCTAACAGAGTGGAAAAAATATAAAAATGGGAGAAAATATTAGACTTTGGTTGATTAATGTGGGCGCTGTAAGCTTTAGTCTAATAAATATAAATATGGTTTTAAGTACATTAGTATTAATAGCTTCATTAGTATGGACTCTATTACAAATAAAAGATAAATTAAAAAAATAGAAATTATGAAACTACCATCTAATGGAGCGGCTAAATCAATAAGAAGCTATGCAGGTAGTTTATTTGTGTTTCTATTTATAGTCGGTATTATAATCACATTAATACAGTTTCCAGTATTAGAATCTAATAAAGAAATCGTACTTATGTTAATTGGTTCAATAGCTGCTTCAATACCAGTTTTAATAAGCGCTATCAGTGGCACAATCCCAGACGATGTAAACGCTTTAAAATCTACATTAGAAAAAAAAGAGCATCAAATACAGATGCTTGTAGATGCTAAAGATAGGCTAGAAGAAATGGTTATAAATCTACAAAGAGAAATGCTACAAAACCAGGATAATATGATGGATAAAATAATCCTTAAGGCCGCCATGGATTTCGACGACAATCGTAATCAGCCAAATAATAAATAATAAATAAATAAATAAATATGGAAACTTTTATAATTATAATCTCGATAGTAATGTTTTTAACTGCCTTAATGATGGCGTTAACTGTTTACGGAATATTTACCGACAAGGATAAGGACGGTATTCCAGACGCATTAGAAAATAAGTTTAAAGAAGTTGTAACCGATATAAAAACAGAAATTAAGAAAATTAAGAAATGAATTTTTTTACTTTAAATGAGTTTGACTGTCCCTCTGAAAAAGGCTCTGGCTCCAAAATGGATAAGGATTTTTTGGAGAAACTTGATTTGGCTCGTGGTTATGCTGGCATTAGTTTTAAAATTAATTCTGGCTTTAGAACTCAAGCCCATAACGACTCACTACCTAACTCAAAACCAGACTCAGCTCATATTGAAGGGAAAGCGGCAGACATACATTGCACAAATTCCAGAGAGCGCTTTATTATTACAAAGGCATTGCTTGACGCTGGGATACATAGGATTGGAATCGGACGGACTTTTATACATTGCGACACCTCAGAAAATAAAGACCCAAATGTTATTTGGCTCTATAGTTAGCGGAACGGTTGGAAATACTTTAAAATATGATTAAGTTTTTACTGGGTTTAATAGGAAAAGGAAGTAATGGTAATTCTAATATAGGAGGCTTAGCGCTAGATATTAGAGAAGCTATTAAAGGCAAAGAGTTAGACCCTCAGAGACTTATAGAACTTCAAGCAGAGATTAACAAGGTTGAGGCTCAACATAGGAGTATGTTTGTGGCTGGCTGGCGTCCTTTTATTGGTTGGGTTTGTGGAATAGCTTTTGCATTTCATTATATAGTAATGCCTTTGCTTTTATCTTATACTGATATAAAGGTTATAGAGTTTGACACTAACTCGCTTTTTACTGTTTTAATGGGTATGTTAGGACTAGGAGGACTTAGAACTTTTGAAAAATTAAAAGATAAATCTAAGTAATGGGTAAAGCACTAAATCGTAGAGGAAAATATAGCCATTGCACTAGAGCGCAAAAAAAAGGGAAAAATAAACCAGCAAAAAAGAAATAATTATGCCGACAGCTAACCTATTTAGTTCAAATATTTACCAAAGAATGAGCTTTGGAGATTATGGGTTTAGAATTTTAGACTATAATCATGGGACTGCTAGCGTGCCATCTAATGAAAAATTTGGAGCTATAAGCGTATTAGAAAATACTACAATAACATTAACTTCTAACGCCTCTGGTGGTGATAGTGGATTAACTAATATAGATGTTTCTGAAGGTCATACTCTAGTAGGTGACTTTACAACTATATCAATAAGCAAAGGAAAAGTCATTTGTTATATTAGAAAATGATTTCTATAGGCACAAACGTTGTAAAACAAATTCAAAAAGCAAGAAATAGGATTAAAAAATTTATAGATGCCCTTTGGAATGAAACCGACAAAAATTGGAATGGCGCTAACGATAATTGGAACGAAATTTAATTTGTAAATTTGTATAAAATTTAAATATGGGTACTACTTTAAGCGGAACTAAAATAAAAGATACCTACGACGGTCTAATAAAAACGTCTAATAATGCAGCTGTAGGCTCTTCGAATATAGAGCTTACTGATGGAGTTGGTAATGACATAAATATTTCAATTAATAATACTGGAGCTTTAACCGCTGACGGTAATATTACTGGAGCTAGTATTATAAAAACTGGCGGAACTTCGACACAATTACTTTTAGCTAATGGCGCTGTAGTTACTTTGACTTTAGAAAATTCTGGCATTGGTTCAAATGACTCAGATACTAAAGTACCCAGTAATGCAGCTGTAAAAGATTATGTAGATACTCAAATAACTAACTTAATAGACTCAAGCCCAACTGCTTTAGATACGCTTAACGAATTAGCTGCAGCTTTAGGAGACGACGCTAACTTTTCAACTACGGTAAACACCGCTTTAGGTAACCGCCTTAGAATTGACGTTAATAGTCAAGGTCTAACATCGACACAAAAAACAAACGGCTTAACTAATTTAGGAGTTACCGCAGACCCAGCCGAATTAAATATTTTAGATGGCGCTACATTATCGACAGCTGAACTTAATTTTGTTGATGGAGTTACCTCAGCAATACAGACACAAATAAACGCAAAACAAGACGAGCTAACCGCTGGAACTGGTATAACTATTTCTGGTACAACTATAGCAACTGATTTAAGTAATTTAGTAGGTACTGGAGCCATTCAATCGGATGCAGTAACTGCTATCAAAATGGCTCAATTTGACGACAATTTAACCGCTGCCAACGCTGGAGATATTTTAGTTTCTAACGGTACTGATTTTGATAATGTTACTGTAACTGGAGACATTACTATTTCAAGCGCTGGAGCTACTACAATAGGCTCTGGAGCGGTTGAGACTGGAATGCTTGCAGCGGATTCGGTTACTGCGGCTAAGATAGCCGATGACGTTATAAACTCTGAACATTTAGCGGCTGGCGCAATAGATACCGAACATATAGCGGATAATCAAGTAACAACTGCTAAAATTGCCGCAGATGCTATCAATAGCTCTAAGATTGCAGACGACGCTGTAGATTCTGAGCATTTAGCTGACGCCTCAATAGACGAGCCTCATTTAAATGCTACAAATACTCCAACTGACGGCTATGTTTTAACTTACGACTCATCTAGTACTGGGTTTACTTGGGAGGAAAAATTTGACGGTGATATTACTGGAATAGTAGCTGGAGCTGGATTAACTGGCGACGCTACTTCTGGAGACGCTTCCTTAGCAGTAGGGGCTGGAACTGGTATAACTGTAAACGCTAACGATGTACAGATTACAAATGGAGGAGTAGGCACTGCTCAACTAGCAGCGGATGCAGTTGATGGCACAAAGATAGCCGACGACTCTATTAACTCCGAACATTATGCAGCTGGTAGTATTGACAATGAACATTTAGCTATAAACTCTGTTAACTCAGACAATTATGTAGATGGCTCAATAGATACCGCTCACATAGGGGATAACCAAGTTACGGCTGCTAAAATTGTAGATAATATTCAATTAGACGGTACTGAATCGTTAGGGGTGCCAGCTGGTACAACTGGGCAAAGACCTAGTAGCCCAGCGGCTGGGATGTTTAGATATAATTCTACAGACGGAAAGTTTGAAGGTTATACCAGTGAATGGGGAGAAATTGGAGGCGGTGGTGGAGGTACTTTAGCTGTAGAACAACAAACTTTTAACGGTAATAATTCGACCACAGCTTTTACTCTTAGCACTACTTGCGCCTCTGAAAATAATTTACAGATTTATATAGATGGGGTTTATCAGTCTAAAGGTAATTTTTCTGTAAGCGGAACTACTTTAACCTTTAGCACAGCTCCAGCTTCTGGAACTGCAAATATTGAGGTTATACATATAACAAGCATGGCTGGCTCTGTCGAGGTTGATGCATTTACTGGGGATGGGTCAGACGTTACTTTTGATTTATCAAATAATATTAGTGCTGAAAATAATACTCAAGTATTTTTAAATGGCGTTTATCAATCAAAAGGCAATTATTCTATTTCTGGCGCTACGATAACATTTAGTACAGCTCCAGCTAATAGTGTAGCTATTGAGGTGGTGCATTTTTTACCCTCTGGGGATTTTACTATCGGCGCAGTAGATAGCGGAAACGATGCTATTATAAGACTATCTGGAACTAATGGTTTTACTGACGACGTTAAGCTAGTAGCTGGCAGTAATATAACAGTAACGCCTAGCGGAGATAATATAACAATAGCTTCAACTGTAAGTACAAGCTATTCGGTTTCTGTTATTTCTTCAAATACTACAGCCGTAGCTAATAATTTATATGTATTAACCGCTACGCTAACTTTAACCTTACCAGCCTCACCGAGTGCTGGCGATAGTGTAAAAGTTTCAAATAGGTCTGGAGTGGCAACTGCAACTATTGCTAGAAATAGTGAAAAAATTATGGGAGCAACAGCAGACTTGACGCTAGATAAATTAAACGCTGGTTTTGAGATGATTTACTCGGGTGCAGCTCAAGGATGGATTTTAATAGGCGTCGAAGGGACGGCAGCATAATAATAAATAAATAAAGTAATATGGCAAATTTTTCAAGTTTTTTTCCAGCACCAGCTTCTGGAGGAGGAGGTTTTACTAAGATGAATAAATATTCAACTTCTAGGGCTTTAAATGACTCAACACACAAATTAAATGCTTTAAGTAATAATAGTGGTAGTTTAGTTACAGACGGTAGTGCTGGTACTGTTTTTGATTTAATTTATGACCAACCAGCTCAATCTATTTCTGCCGCTCCCTCAACTTATACTATTAAGAATCTAAGATTTAATTCTTCAACTGCTTTAAATGTAGGTGCTGTAATACCAGCAAATTTTTATGCTGGTGGGAAGGTTAGGTTTTCTGCTGGTGGTATTAATAATAATCAAATGCAGGTACCCTCTGTAATATCCTCACATCCAGAGTTTACATACGCTGATTCAAATAGCTCTTTAGTTTTTAGTTATTCAACTAACCCACAAGGTGCGTTTTCAGCGGGTGCTATAAATAACTTAGGAACTGGTGATGCAATTCCTCTATTTACAAGTACTAGTTTCACAGTAAACCCTGCAACTGATTTAGGATTGTCCGATGGGGATTCAATTGGTTTCTTTATGATAGGTGGTGGAGGAATGACCAATGCTAGCAATGGTTCTGCTAGAGGTGGGAAAATAATACAAGGAACTGCAATTATTTCAAATGCTTCAACAGATTTAATATTGACAATCGGAACAGGCGCACCTTATATTGGTTCAGATGGTGGGTCTGGATATGATAATGAAGCGACAGGCGCAGATAGGCAGTCAACGATTTCGGGAGGATTATCTTTAACTACTGCAGATGGAAGCAACTCAGCAGGATATGGAGCTTGGGGACATAGCCCCTATGTACCTGCAGGAACAGGTGTGAATGGATATGGAGTAGGTGCGTCAAATAATTCTTTTAGAAATTCGTATTCTGGTTATGGCTATCAGTGGGGTGGAGGAAATACATCTGCAGTTCACGGATATGGACACGGAGGTACAGGCGTAAGCAACGGATTTCTAGGAAGTGATGGAGCAATTTTATTATATTTTTAAAAAACAATTATGGCAATTAATTTATACGGAAGAGTACAAGACGGAGTAATAGTCGCTTTGCAAAATATGGAAGAAACCCATATCGGTGGATTTAAAGGTAATTGGGTTGAAATACAAGGCAATTTTGGCATTGGTGATTTATATAGTCAAGACGATGGCTTTAGCGTTTATGTACCTACAACCGAAGAACTCGAAGCTGATGGTAGGGGGTGGAGAAACAATGAACTGAAAGATACAGATTTTATTATACCTCTAAGCGACTACCCAAACAGAGATACTTGGATAACATACAGACAAACATTAAGAGACTGGACAGCTACAGATGACTTTCCCGCAACAAAACCTAATAAACCTTAATTTTGTAAATTTGTAAAAAATAAGATATGGCAATAACAAAAGTAACTGGAGACGTTTTAACAGACGATACCGTTAAACATAACCACTTAGAAAATAGATATACAGCTACTGGAAGCATTACGACCTATACTGGCGCTGTTTCCGTAGATTGGTCTAGTGCTACAAATTTTGTCATGGGTTCAAGCTTAACTGGTGCTATTGAGTTTGATTTCACAAACTATAAAACTGGACAAGTTTTGACCATTCATAATTTGACTGGAGCGCAGACAATTACTTTAGATTCTGACGCTGCAACAAGTGAAACCTTTAACAAGCTAGGTGGTAATGATTATGATGGTTCAGCAACAAACGCTTTAATGATAGAATGTATTAGTGATTCAGCAAATGCTGTTTTCAACTATTCAGTATTAACCTATGTAAGTGATACAACACCAAGCTAAAAAATAAGATATGAAAGCAATTAATATAAATGGAACGATAAAAATTTATAGTAACCTAAAATCTTTTGGAGGTGCTTTAGGTTTACAATATTCTAGTGATAGCGATTTAGAAGCACTTGGTTTTTACGATGTAGTAATACCAACAACTAAAGAAAGCCAAAAATTAGGTGCTATTGAGTGGGATGCAGATAATAGTGTTTTTACTTATTCTGTACAAAATAAAACTTATAGCCAAACAGTAGCTGAACTTAAAACACAAAAAATAGAAAACCTAAAACATATTTACGGAAGTAAGTTAGGTAAAACTGATTGGTACGCTGTAAGAGCATCTGAAGGTGGCACAGCAATACCTAGTGATATAACTACAGAACGAGATGATTTAAGAACTGAATGCGCTACTAAAGAAGCAGAAATAAATGCTTTAAGTACAAAAAGTTCTATTGTAGATTATCAAATTCCAAGTTTTAACTAATGGGTTTAGGAAAAAAGAAAATACTTTCTCAAGGTGCTAGTGGGGTTACTCCTACTGATAATTTTGCACCAAAACTTTATTCTGGAGGAAGTGCAGGACAAGTTATTTCTGGCGTAGGGTTTCAACCAGATTTAATAATAGGTAAAAGGCGGGATTCTGCAGAACATTGGTGGGTTAATGATGTCGCAAGGTCTGGTAAATCTTTATTTTTAAACCTAGCAGATGCAGAAATAAGTTTTCAATATACAACACCAAACTCTGATGGTTTTGTGGTAAATGCAACAGGGGGAGTACATAATACAGGTAATTTAGTTGCTTATTGTTTTAAAGGAGGAGGAGCAGCAGCATCAAACGGAAGCGGTTCAATAACAAGTCAAGTATCAGCTAATACAGAGGCAGGGTTTAGTGTTGTGAAATATACAGGAACGGGGTCAGCAGCTACAGTAGGACACGGAATTTCTACACCAGAGTTGATAATTATAAAGAGGTTAAATTTTGGAACAGATTGGATTGTTTATCATAAAGATTTAAAATCTAACGGTTATGACGGTTATTTATCTATAAACAATAATTATGGTGAACAAAATGCAGGTGCGCTACAATGGAACAGCACAAACCCAACTAATACAGTATTTAGCGTAGGGACAAGTATTAGCGGTTTTCAGCCAGTTCAAACAAACAATAATGGTTCGCCTTATATCGCCTACTGCTTCCATTCAGTACCAGATTATCAGAAAGTCGGTTTTTACAATGGTTCAAGTTCAACAGTTACTATAACTACAGGTTTTCAGCCAAGATTTCTTATTATTAAAAGAAGCAATGGAGGTAATGATTGGATTCTGTATGATACTGTTAGAAGTGGCGGTACTTCTATGGATGATTATTTAATACCAAATAGTAACTCTGCTGAATATGCGAATTCTTCTTTAGTAGTAAATGCGACATCTACAGGATTTACCATTGCGTCAGGATTATGGGCAGGTATGAATGAAGCAGGAGGCAAATACATCTATTTAGCAATAGCATAATGGAAGAGTTGAAGATAGGTTTGTTTTTAAAAAAAACTAAAATATAAAATACTTATATTTGTATTAAATTTAAAATTTAAAAAAATAAAAAATGGCTTCAACTGTATTTAATGGAACTAATTTAGTTTTAAAGTTTCAAACTGACGGCGGCTCTTTAGAAGCTCTTGGGCATTCTACTAGTTGCTCTATGACAATTTCTCAAGACTTACCAGAGGCAACAACTAAAGATAGTGCTGGTTTTGCTGAGCATATTTCTGGACTTAGAAGCGCTGAGATTTCTTTTGACGGTTTAATAGACTATACTGACAATGCTAACAATTTAAAAAACGCTGACACTATTGCAACCTTAATTACTGGAAGAAATAAAATCGACTGGTCTTTTGGAACTGCGGTTAGTGGTGACACGCTTTTTACTGGTGAAGGATTTATCTCTACATTAGAGCAATCGGCTGAAATGGAAAGCCCAGCGACTTACTCTGGTAGTATTACCGTTACTGGTGCAATTACTCAAGCTACAAACTAAGAGTTAACGAAAGTTAAAACATTATGGCAAACAAAAAACGAGGGTATTATACCCTAACCCTAGGCGGTTCAAAGAGAACATTACATTTTTCTATGAACTTCTGGGCAAACTTTACAGACATATTAAAAACGCCCTTAGATAAAATTGGAGAGATTTTTTCTGGGGGTTTGTCTATTAGCGGTATTAGAGCTCTAGTTTATTCTGGGCTTTTAGCATACGACCAAGAAGAGGGCAACGAAATAAATTATAATGAGTTTAAGGTAGGCGCATGGCTAGAAGACCTAGAGGCTGACGAATTAGAGAAAATGGTTAGCGTTATGATGGAATCTAGGATTTTAGGCAACGATTTAAACGTAGGTATAAACCGAACACCAGAGGGAAAGAATCCGCCGACTCCTTAAGCTGGAATAATTTACTCGACTATTATATAGGTCAAGTCGGCATAAATCCCAACGAATTTTGGGTTAATTCTTGGGTCGAGAATCAACTTTTAAGCGAGTCATATAATCTTAAGCAAAACCTAGAATGGGAGCGCCTTAGATATTTATCTACTTTAATACATAACGTAAACTGTTCAAAAAGAAGTCAGACTATAAAACCTCAAGACTTGTTTTTTTTACCTCAAGACGAACTCTTAAAAAAGAAAAAGTTTGAGCCTAAGTCAACTCCAGAGGATTTGGAAAAATTCTTAAAACAGCTTGAAAATTCTAAGCCAGTTGGAGAGTTTAAAATTTAGTAAATTTGCATTATGGCAAATATATTAGAAGTAATTTTAAAAGGGGATGCTAAACACTTAAACAGCTCTCTAGGTAAGGCGAGCAGAAATCTTAGAAATTTTGGCAAAAAAGTAAGTAATCTAGGCTCATCGCTTCAGACTAGGTTAACGCTTCCGTTAGTAATGGCTGGAGGAGCCTCTATGAAAATGGCGGCAGACTTTGATAAGTCAATGACACAAATTAAAACGCTCGTAGGGGTTGCTGGAAATACAGTTGACCAAATGAGCGTTAGCGTTAAAAGACTAGCTACTGAGGCTGGCATAAGCTCTGGAGAAGCGGCAGAAGCGCTCTTTTTTATTACTTCAGCTGGTCTTAGAGGTGCTGAGGCTATGGCTGTATTAGAGCAATCAACAAAAGCAGCCGCTATAGGTTTAGGAGAAACTAAAGTTATTGCAGATTTAGCAACTTCAGCTCTTAATGCTTATGGCGTAGAAAACTTATCAGCAAGTCAAGCTACAGACGTTTTAACTGGAGCCGTTAGAGAAGGTAAACTATCAGCCGACACCTTAGCCCAGTCAATGGGTACTGTTTTACCAGTAGCCTCACAGTTAGGCGTTGAGTTTAATGAGGTAGGAGCTACGTTTGCAGCGATGAGTAGAACTGGGACAGATGCAGCTATGGCGGCTACTCAAATAAGAGGAATCTTATTTTCTTTATTAAAGCCATCAAAACAAGCTAATGACACTTTAGAAGAGTTTGGATTAAGCGCCGCTGGACTAAGACAGCAAATAAAAGAAAAGGGTTTACTGTCAACTCTTAAAACTTTAACCGAAACCTTTGGAGATAATGAGGAGGCTCAAGGTAAAGTATTTGCAAATACTAGAGCTTTATCTGGAGTATTAGATTTAATGGGTAAAAACCTAGGCTCTACGGAGCAAATATTTAAGTCTATGAATAATACTGTAGGTATTACAGACGAGGCTTTTGGTAAATTTAAAGAGTCTACATCTGGTCAGCTAACAATAGGATTGAAAGAGCTAGGTAACCAGTTCACTGATTTAGGCGGTATTTTAATGGAAAGCCTTTTGCCAGTAATAACTGACGTTTTAAGTTTTGCATCTAAATTATTCAAAGCTTTTGGTAAACTAGACCCAGTCGTCCAACAGATGGCTATAGGCTTCGCAGCTTTTGCAGCTGTATTGCCTACTATTTTAATGGTAGGGGGTTCACTTCTAACTCTTTTTGGAAGTTTATTAACTCCTATTGGCGGTGTAGTCATAGCTGTGGCTTTATTAGCTGCTAATTTTAATGAAATAAGTAATATAATTAATGATTTTACTGTAGACTTAAAAGTAGGATTATTAAACGCCTTAGTTAAAATTCAAGCTGGATTTGAAAAGTTTATGGTTAGGGTTGAAACAGCAACTTCTTTAATAAAAAGATTTCTTAAAGATGGATTTGACGCTGATTTTACTTCAATATTCCAAGAGCAAACTAATAAACTAGCTGACATTTCTTTAAAAGCTGGAAAAGAAATTTCTGACAATTTAGACGGCGCTAAGATTATTAAAAAATATAACGACCTACCGCCTACTATGGAGGTTATTGCTAAAAAAGCTAAAGAGTTATTTGGAGGCTTATTGTCTGGCTCTGGAATTAGAGCGCCTAAAATACCAATGCCAGAGGTAGAGGCTCCTAAAACCCAAGACCTAGGAAGTATATTTTCAGTGCAAGGAAACCCATTTGGTAAGGCTACCAAAGGAGTAGAGGAATTTGGAAAAAAATCTACTTCAAGCTTTGCAGCCATAAGCTCTTCTATTATTGAAAATACTAGCCAATTTGAAAAAATGGAAGAGACCAGACAAATGACGCAGCAAAGGCTAGGGGAACTCTCGCAAGTTGTAGGCGGTCAATTATCTGGCGCTTTTAGTTCTTTAGGACAAACAATGGTACAGTCTTTAGGATTAGGAGAGGGCGCATTAGGTTCGTTTGGAGCTGCTTTTTTAACCGCTGCGGTGGATGCTATAGGCGCCTCTTTAGCTGTGGCTACAGCGGCAGCAATAAAAGGAGCCGCAGAAGGGTCTTTTTTAGCAGGGCCTTTAGCGCCTATTGTGCTACCAGCATTGATAGCTGGAGGCGTTGCATTAGTAAAGTCGGCTTTTTCTTCTAATGTTCCAAAATTTGCTAATGGGGGTATAGTTTCAGCGCCTACTCTTGGACTCATGGGAGAGTATTCTGGAGCTAGAAGTAACCCAGAAGTTATAGCGCCATTAGATAAATTAAAGGGTATGATAGGACAAAAAGAAAACTCTGTTAATGTAACTGGCGGATTTAGGCTTGAAGGTCAAGACTTAGTCGTAGCTTTACAAAGAGCTGATAGAAACCGCTCAAGACTTTTATAAAAAATGAGTTACGGAGAAAAATTTAGTTTATCCTTTGCTGACGTTAGAGGTAATGCGAGAAAATTATCTATTTTAAAAAAAAATTATTCTGGTACTGTTTACCCTTTAACTGGGACAGCTAACCCAGTAGTTATAAAATGGGACTCTGAAGACGATTTTTATAATCCTTTAATTGGCTCAAGCTGTGAACTTAATTTATTTATAACTGACGATACTAACTATGATAATTGGTATGAGGCAGACGAAAGAGAATATAAAGTTCAGATTTCAACTGGTTCAAGTATTGGCGGAAAGGAATGGGATTTACAAGAAGACCAATGGCAAGACGCTAATTTCCTTTGGAACGCTGAAGGAGACGACGAAAATGCTGGGCTAGAGTTTTACTGGGAAGGTTTTCTAGTTGTTGACAGATACCAAGAAGCTATACAAAGCAAACCCTTTCCAATTAAATTAGTTGCCTCTGACGGCTTAGGTACTTTAGACGGCTTTGATGCTCCTCATTCTAAAGTTATTAATATATCTAATTCGACAACTCCAGACCCTAACGCTAATCAATCTAATTTTGATAATTTATTTTATTATTTGACAGAAATACTAAAGCTAACTGGTTTAGATTTCGATATAAGAATAGCTAACAATATTAGAAAATTAAATGGCGCTAGCAATGAAACTATTTTTCACGATATTACCGCTTATGAATTTGGATTATTAAAAAACAATTTTCAAACATATACAGCTAAAGAGTTATTATCTCATATTTTAAAAATAACAAATTCAAGAATATTTCAAGCTAATGGGAGCTGGTATGTTATAAGTAATTCTAATATAGTAGATAAAAGACTTTTAAATATAGGCATACCGTCTGTAGAAAATATATCTATTGCAACCTTAGAGGACACCGCAGTAACTGCTCAATTTGTAGGTAACGACCCAAGTAATTTAACGCTCACCTTTTCAACTGTAACTAGCCCAACAAATGGAGCTGTAAGCGGTATATCTGGCGCAGACTTTACTTATACTCCTACCTCTAGCTATGTTGGTACTGATTTATTTACATACAAGGCTAATAATGGCTCTAATGACTCAGCTGAAAATGCTACTGTTTCGATAACCGTAGCGCCAGCTGGTGGCACTTTAACAAATGGAACTTTCGCAGGTAAATTTTTCACTGGTGAAACTTTAATAGAGGCTATGGCTAACGCTATAGCTAATAATCCAAACGCTATTTCTGTGAGCACTAGATACGTTAATAGATTAGACGACCAAAGAACGACTTTAGCGCAGACTCGATGGTTTGAAATTAATCATTTCTTTGTAGAGCCAAGTCAATCAATAGCAGTACCGCACTCTAGTTTATTTAGCGGATATTTAGCAACAAAAAGCCAAACAGATTTACAGTATATTGTTAGAGATATAACTGGCTTAGATGTACCATTAAAAAATGACGCATATATTTTAAGGGTTGCAAATGGTATAATTTTAGAGCGCCATGTATTTCCACCAAATTTTGATTTAAGCCAAATATAAATTATGGGAATTAGAACAACAGCACAGAAAGCACTTTTAACGACTACTGGAAAGGAGTTGATAGATTATAATGTATACGATAAGGATGGCACTTTTATAGATACCTATGAGCAAGACGTACTACTAAAAGCTCCAGTTATTTTAAGACCTATTAAACAGTCTTTAACAGTCGAATATTTAAGACCAGTTAAAAAAGTTATTAGAGAAACTGTATTAAAAAAAATAAATATAGTCAACAATGACCCAATGAGTAATTATGGCGGTTATAGAATGGATTTTTTTAATAATGGTTTGACTAGAGCTATAGTTGAAACTAATTCAAAATCTTTAAGCGGTGAAAGACTTATAAAAGGGTTATATGCTGAAACTGATTCTGGTAATATAGACGCAACCTCTAGCCAAGTTTCAATAGAAAATCTCGGAAGTTTAACAACCGTTAGGGTTGGAAATAAATACCAAATAGGCTTTAGTTATTATATAGAAAATACAGTTTCTGGTAGTGACTTAGATTATTATTTTGCAATAAGGGTAAAATTAGAAGCGGATTCTAAAATATTTTATTATGATTTTAAATCTAATGAGTTTGATGAAGACAGTACGCCAGACAAAAAACATTATAAATTATTTAAAGACACTAATAAAAACGTTTGGAATAACGTCAGCGCAGAATTAAACGCAATAACTGAAATAGATGCAGAAAATGCTAATATAACCGTTTCAATAAGCCAGCCTAATTATAGAAACTCAACTGCTTTTAATGGTCATACTGTTTATTACATAGACAATTTTTTTATTGACCAAATCTGGGACGAATCTAATAAGTTTTTAGTAGAAAGAACTTCAGATTCTTCTAATACGATTACTGGAATACATGAAACAGAAGACTTGATACTATCTAATGAGTTAGGAGATAGTTTATTTGATGGAGGGTTTGATGGCACTTTTGAGCGTCTAATAGATACTAATAATACTGGTACTTTAGATTCATTTATAACTCAAGAAATCATTAACGATTACAGAGAATTTGTTAAACGCTACGAGGGTGAGTTTTTTAACAATAACACCGACCCAATACCAGTGGCACTTCATAATAAAATATGGTTTAATTTTGCTAATAATACTTTAACTGAAAACGTTAGCGGTTATATTGACTCGATGAGTTACAACGTCAAGGGTAATACTTACAATATTGTAAGCCATATTCCAAACCAAGACGACGACTTAGCCTCAACTTTTAAAATAAAATACGAGTAAAACAAATCTTTTTTTGTTTGCTTTCCCCAAAGGTTTTTTAACTGGAGGGGATTTTTTTTTAAAATTTTCTTTAAAATATTTTGTAGAATTAAAAGTATTTTTTAAATTGCGGTATAATTAACAACAAATTAAAATTAAAAATTATGACTTATAATGATACACCAACAAAAAGACAGCAAGAATTTGACACTTTAGAGGGTAAAATAGCTGAGTCTTTAATGAAGCTAGATAAATTAACTTCACTAGTTGAAAGAGATTTTTTAACAGAAGACACTAAAAATATTTTAGATTCTCTTATAGATGCTGAGTGGGGAACTTATGAAGACCTTATAAAACAAAAAAGAAACTTTTAAAAAATCAGAAAAGATGCCAGATAAAATAGAATATGCTATAGTAGAATGCGCTATTGACCAACTCGGTCAAGCCTTGTCCGATGCGGATAGGCACAACGGCGGTGTAATATGTAAAGAGCGCATACAATACGCCATGAGATTATTAATGTATCCTAAAAAAGACTAATTATGAAAGCATTTATATCAATTTTCCAGATGTTTTTTCTGGTATTTATAATATTACAATTTTTAAGAGGATTAATTTTAATTTAAATATATGACAGAAACAGTGAACAGAATTTTTAAAACAGAACTCAAGCGCTTAGGACTTAAGCGTTATGATGTAGCTAGAGAGTTGGGTATGAGTTACCCCTCTCTAAAGACTAAAGTAGACGACCCAAATCGTTTTACTTTTGGAGATTTAAAAACACTAGCAGAGCTAGGAATTAACCTAAAACTAGAATTATTTTATGACGCCAGATTTAGCGAAAAAGATGTTTAACGTCTTCCATAAAGTAGAAGCTATAAAAAAAGATAAATCAAACCCTTTTTATAAAAGCTACTACACTGATATTAACTCAATTTTAAGAGTTATAAAACCAATTTTAAAAAGTGAGAAGTTATTTTTAAGTCAGCCTATTATAAAAAATGAAGTAATTACTTTAATAATAGATTCTGATACTGGGAGTATTTTTCCAGATAAGCCAGAAGGTTTGGCAATACAATCTGTAAAACCTCAAGAGCGTGGCTCAGAGATAACCTATTATAGACGTTATGGCTTGCTGGCTCTTTTAGGGCTTGAGGCTGAAGA
>Ga0181410_1000129_pt1 | contig 31149 bp, 26 predicted proteins | sample 33SPOviralmetaG_FD_130112 | JGI IMG/M metagenome (GOLD analysis project Ga0181410, IMG submission 130112) | Marine viral communities from the oligotrophic San Pedro Time Series (SPOT) site, San Pedro Channel, CA, USA - 33 SPOT_SRF_2012-06-20 | ecosystem: Environmental > Aquatic > Marine > Strait...
ACCGCCTATTAGTAATACTTATTGAGTGTGTGTGAGTGTATATTATTTTATAGTATTACTTTAGGAATTTGACTTTACTAATCTGTTATGAAGCGTCTGGAGTACTATATATATAATCACACAATACTAATAAAGAATAACAATAAAGAAACACACAAAACATACTAATAGCGGTGGTGGTTGGGTTGTGGCTGTTAGAGTATTGATTTTGTGTGTTTATTTCTATGTTATTGTTTCGTTAGTATGTAGAGGAATAAGTAATGGAATTATCTATGGTGTTTAACAGAAGGTATGGTTATAGAGGAAAGATAGGACATATTAGCAAAGAACCTACTATATGTAGTGTAGATGAGAGAGAAGTAGTATATAGTACATAGTTAACACTTGCACCGTACGTAGCGTTATGCATGTGTGTTGAGAGGGGGGATTTAACCTGACACCCCCTATATATCATTACGTAAGTAGAGAAAAAATTGCTGGTAATTGTTTGGAAAAAGAACTGTGGTATAGATTGATTACAGGCATTGTAGAACAATCAAGAAGGTATAGATTGGTAACCTACACCACCGTTCCTATTGTCCTATATTAACACACTACTGCTAGTAAAGGTAAGAAAAAAGAATGTTTTTTTATAGTACGCTTGAGGTGCGTTGTAGACGCAACGAACCCTGTGTCACTCCCTCCCAACGCAGTAAATAAGTTTAGTGAATTTTTGTTTGACTTGACTATTTATAAATATGTGAAGTAATAGCCTTTAACGCTAGTTAACACCGTGTAGCTAATCGGCTTGAGTTTTGCCTATAATCTTACAACTTATGTCTGAAAGCTACTAAATTGTAATGCCTATGTTTATAACCTTAGCTATAGTAAAATTATAATCAAGTTAAAGAAGGAAAAAATATGTTTGATTTTAAAGAACAGTTACAGGTAGGCAAAAAAGGTGAACATTTAGTTAAGTTATTTTATGACACACAACAAGATGATGGTAAAAGAAAATTCATTGTAAAGGACGCTAGACCTGACGAACAGCTTAAAGGTGCAGACCTTATGGTAATTAGCAACGAACTAGGTGTACGCTATGTTGAAGTTAAAACAGATACACAATCTAAAGACACAGGTAACGTAGCTCTAGAGATACAGATAGTACAGGACAACGGCAGCAAACAGATAGGGTGTCAATTTAAAACATTTGCAGACTTTATGTTCTACTGGATTTATCCGACCAACGAACTTCTTTACTGGCAACCTGAAGCGATGATACCCTACATTGTAGACTGGATAATGGAAGGTAAATACAAAATTATAGAAGCTGAGAATAAAAATTTTTTTTCACGCAATCTTATCGTACCTATTAAGGACCTGGTCGCGACTGGGCTCGTAAAGACGTTAGACGTTTCTTATCACTTGTTGGAGGAAGTAGAGGCTAATCAACTATAATAAAATAATGAAAAACAAATTGTTGTGTACGTCTTGTAATAAAGATTATGAGATAACACCAAATTATAAGAAATGTGTTAATCTAGGATGTATAAAATATAATATAAAAATTAGGAGATAATATGCCAATAGGAAAAAAAGGTAAGAAAAAAAGATACGGTACTGGCAGAAAACCCAAAAAATAATGGCTGCTAAAAAAGGTCTTTATTACAATATGAATAAAAGAAAAAAAGCAGGTACAAGTAGGTCTAAAAAAAATTCTACTATTTCACCTAAAGCTTACGCTAATATGAAAAAAGGTTTTCAAAAAAAGAAAAAGAAGAAATAATGGGAAAAAAAACAAAGATAAAACAAAATATTTTTGATAGTCCACAATCTTTAAAAAAGTGGAGTTTAGAATTGTCAGATGCTTGTGGTAGTGTCATTGTACAAAAGAGACCTAATGTATCACGAATAGATTCTTTAGTAGAAAAATTTGTAGATGATTATAACAGTAATGTAGAACAGGCTCAAGATGGCGATTGAGTATAGAGGTGAAAAATTCTCAGGTTATAACAAACCTAAAGCTACACCTAGTCATGGTTCTAAATCACACGCAGTGTTAGCTAAATCAGGTAGCACAATTAAGTTAATTAGATTTGGACAAAAAGGAGTTAAGGGTAGTCCGAAGGGTTCAAAAAGAAATAAAGCTTTTAGAGCAAGGCATGCTAAGAACATCAAGAAGGGTAAAATGTCGGCTGCATATTGGGCAGCAAAAACTAAATGGTAACTAAAAACATAATATGTATTTCACCAGAATGTGAAAATACGTTACCTCAAAAAGCACGTAAGTATTGTTCTGATACCTGTAAGTGGCGTGAGCAAAAAAGAAAACAACGTTATAAAGAACAGGGTAGAGAGTACGAACCTGAAATAAAAGAATCTAACAAAGGCACAGTTACACAAGTTAGACGTGGTGCTTTATATGATAAGTTTGTAAATGAAGGTTATGCTTTAGATTTAATACAGGGCAGATTAACTAGACAAGAAATAGCAGACGAATTAAAATGTACGTCTTCACATATCAGTAGGCTACTAGGTGCATTCCAAGAAGATTACGCTAAAGATAGGCAAGCTGAAAGCTGGGAGATATCAGATGACGCAGAACAATCTTTAAAAGATTTTGGAGAATTTAGAGACAGATACTTTTTAACTGAAATGGGTATACCTTTTGAAACTGCAGACTTTCATGTTAACTGGATAAAATCTATTAACAAAGCTTTACTAACTGGTGGACAGCAAATGATACTGTCACCACCACGTCATGGTAAAACTGAATTGTTAATACATTTTGTTATTTGGCTTATTATGAGAAACCCTAACATACGTATTATGTGGGTTGGTGGTAACGAAGATATTGCTATGAACTCTGTTATGTCAGTTATGGATACACTAGAGCAAAATGAAAAACTTAAAGAAGATTTTTGTGGTCCAGGAGGAACATTTAAACCAGCAACAAGAGCAGGTAAAATGTGGTCACGTAGTGGATTTACTGTATCAACACGAACAGTAGCTGGTATTAAATCACCAACAATGATAGGTATAGGTCGTGGTGGTAAGATACTTTCTCGTGACTGTGACTTAATTATTGCTGATGACATTGAAGACCACAGTTCTACTATGCAACCAGCGTCAAGAGAAAATACAAAAAACTGGTGGACAACTACATTAGGTTCAAGAAAAGAAGAACATACAGCTATGGTACTTATAGGTTCACGTCAGCATCCTGAAGATTTGTACTCTGCAATTTTAGAGTCAGAAGCATGGGAAACTATAGTAGAAGAAGCACACGATAGCCTTTGTGTTATACCTGAGTTTGAAGAAGAAGACCATGTTGATTGTATGTTGTGGTCAGGTAAGAGAACTTTTAAATGGTTAATAAATAGAAAACGTGATGCTATGACTACAGGTGGTTTAAAGAATTTTGAAATGGTTTATCTTAATAAAGCTTACAGTGACAGTCTTAGATTATTTAATCCTGAACAGATAGAGAAATGTTATGACCCTAATATTGGTTTAGGTCATATACCTAAAGGTGCATATCTAGTAGCAGGACTTGACCCTGCAGCTACAGGGTATCAGGCAGGTTTCTTATGGGCAGTAGAGACAAATGCTTCTCAAATTAAATTAACATTAGTTGACTTAGAGAATCATCAGGGTGGTGGTTTAGATGAAGCTTTTGCTTTAATCAAAATGTGGCACGACAAATATAACTGTTATCACTGGGTTATTGAAGAGAACGGTTTTCAGAAAGCTATAAGACAAGACCAGAGAATAAAAGAATACTGTAATGTGCAAGGCATTAAATTAGAAGGACACGAGACACATAAAAACAAATGGGATGAAAAATTTGGAGTAACTGCATTAGCACCTATGTTTAACGAGCAGATGATAGTACTACCTTTTTATGATGCAGATGCACAAAGCAAATCTATAACGTATACAAAACAATTAGTTTACTTTGCTTCTAAAGGTAAAGGTGGAAAAGGCTACAAATCAGACGTAGTTATGGCAAGTTGGTTTCCTATGAAAGTTATCAGAGCATTAACAAAATTAGTATATTCTGATATAGGAATAGAATACACTCCTAGTTTTGATGGCTATAATAGTGTACAATGGAACGAAACACCTTGGAGTTAAATGAAACCTGACGCAATAATCGAAAGAGCTTCTTATTTAAAACGAATGCATGATGATGCATTAACAGACAGAGCAAGATTTAGAGCTATATTAAATGGTGGTGAAGATGGTATTAAACAGTTATTAGGTCCTGGACTTGATGCTAGTGAGTCACATACAATACCAGCACCTAACCTTATGCTATCTGCTTTAGATAGACTAGCTCAAAAAATTGGTAAAGTTCCAACGTTAGATGTACATATTACTAATGCTAGAGATAGTGTTAGGAATCAAGGTAAGAAAGAAAAAGTAGAAAGAATTTTATCTTCATACGACAGTATGCAAAAATTAGAATTACAATTACCTCAAGTTTCAAGATGGCTTCCTGGTTACGGATTTGCTGTATGGGTTATTACAACAAAATTAGATATGAATGGACATATGTATCCATGTGCAGAATTACGCAACCCTTACGATTGTTTCCCTGGTTATTTTGGAAACACACAGCAACCTGATGAGTTAGCAATTATTCAAAAAGTTCCTATAACAAAACTTATGGAGATGTACCCAGAGCTTAAAGCATATTATAGAGATAAAGATAATGATTCACAATCATATGATGGTTACAATCTAAGAACTTCAGACGATGGTAGTTGGGAAAACTCAGATGAAAACGGAGATGTAATTTTAGAATATATGAACCTAGAGGGTACATATGTTGTACATGTTGCTTCTAAGAAAATAGTAGACTTTGTTCCTAATCCTCTTAAATCAGGTCCATCTTTTGTAGTAGCTAAAAGATTTAGTTTTGACAAAATACAAGGTCAGTTTGACCAAGTAGTTGGACTTATGGCTTCTATGGCAAAGATAAACATTTTATCTGTTATAGCTATGGAGGATGCAGTATTTACAGAAACAAATATAGTTGGAGAAATAGAATCAGGACAATATAGAAAAGGCAGAAATGCTATAAACTATTTAACACCTGGTTCACAAATAGTAAAACCTGTTACTAACTTACCGTATCAGTTATTTGAAGCTGTTGGTAGATTAGAAAGACAATTAAGAGTTGTTGCTGGATATCCAGTTCAAGACGATGCTATCTCACCTAATTCATTTGTAACTGGTAGAGGTCTAGAAGAACTGGAATCTGGTGTAGGAGCTATGGTTACTGAGTATCACACAATACTTGAATATGCTTTACAAGAAATAGATTCTAAAAGATTAGAGTTAGATGAAGTGCTTTTTGGTAACAAAAGAAAACCTTTGACAGGAACTTATAAAGGTGCATCTTTTTCAGAAAACTACACACCATCTACAGATATAGATAAAAACTACAGCACTAGAAGAAAGTATGGTGCTATGGCATCATTCGATGCACCAAATAAAATTATTACAGGACTACAGTTAATGCAAGCTGGAGTTATAGATAAAGAAACTATGCAACAGGAAATGGATGGTTTAGAAAATATAACACACATTAATGAAAGAATTACTAAACAGAAGTCAGAAGAAATTATGGACCAAATGTTAATACAAGCATCTCAGCAAGGTGACAAAACTGCTATGGCTGCTGTTGTAGAAATTTATAATAACCCTAAACAAAAAGGTTCTATATTAGAAAAATACTTTACAGCACAAGGTGAAGAACCAAGTCCACAGGAACAAGCTATGTTACAGCAAGCAATGGCTGGACAACAACAAGGTGGTCCACCAAACTTACAAGCTATGTTAGGAGGCGGTAATGCCCCACCTGTTCGATAGTGATAACGAAAAGTTTGCACAAATAATTGCTAGTAATTTTTCTGACCCAATAGAAGAAGTAATAGAAGAGTATGACCTACCTGAATATGTTAATGCAGAATACACTACACTAGCAGTTACTTATGTTCCTGGTCTAGGAAGAATAGAAATTACATTTCATCCTGATACACATGGGAATACATTTTGAGTAGGAAAAGAAAAGTTGCAGATTATAAAGCTGATGATTATAAAGGACAAGCTAAAGAGTTAGATACTTTAAGAAACTCTGCACCATTAGAACAGATAGAAGAACCTATTGTACCTACACAAGCAAGACAACCTGCACCTAGTAATTTAGGTGGATTTGTACAAGATGTTACTGCTCCTGAACAAGACCCTATGGTTAGTCCGTTAGCAGGTACACAAGATGGATTTAATAGATTTAATGCAGCTCCTGATGCAAATATGATTTTACAAGCTATGTATAAAGTATTGCCTAGCAAGGAGATAGCAGCCTTACTGAAAGACTTGTAATATGGCTGAAATAAGATGGTGGTGGCAATCTCCTGTACAAGATGAAATAGAAGAAACCCAACAAAATTCAAGGATAGACCAAGCTAAAGTAATTCAAGGTATGATTGAGTCTGCACCACAGACTGCTACTAATCTTCAAGGTTTAGTTAGAGAACATTTTTATTTACCCAAAGATGTATTAGTTGGTGCATCCTTAATGAACTTAACAGCACAATCTCCTGAAATAGGAACTATAGTTGAACGATGGCTTGACTCTGAAAAGACTTGGTGGGATAGAGTAAAGTCTGTAGGTAGAGGAACTATAAGAACTGCGTTTACAGCATTTGATTCTGTGCAAGATGAGATAGTTAAAAAACCTGTACTAGCTTATCAAAAATATTTAAACCAAAAAAAATATAGAGACAGTCAAGGAATATTAGGTGCATCACTACAGCTTTTAATTAGTAATGATGCACGTAATGAGCTTGGACAAGTAAGAGATATATTAGGACCTTCTGTAGGTAGAACAGCATTACAGAATTTGTCAGCAGGTAAAAAGGTTAACTTAGGTGAAGGATACTTTCCTAACTCTACATTAGCTGAAGATACAGATGTGTATAAAGAATTAGTAGGTAGAGGTGTAGACCAAGATGAAGCTAAAAAGATAATACAAACCTATTATGGTCAAGACATTACTAACAACGAAAGAGAACGTGACGAAAGTCTTACTATACAAACTAGATTTGGTACAAGTAAGCTAACACCAGCAGCACCATTAACAGCTACTGTATTTGAACCAGGAACAAAAGGTTACGATATTATGTCAGGAATTATTGACGGTGCTTTTACTTTAGTAGCTGACCCATCAATATTAGTTGGTAGTTATCTAAACAAAGCAGGTAAAGCTGTTAGGTCTCTATCACAAGCTGATGTTTTGAAAAGTGCAGGAATTATAGATAATGCTGTACGTAAAACTATACACGTTCCTTCTGCTACAGAATATTTAACTGCTACAAAAGGTGGTAGAAAAATTGTAGAACAAATAGCATTAGCTGATAACTTTGACACTGTTGGTCGTTTGTTAAAAAATCAAGGTGATGCTGCATTACATAAAAATTTAATGAAAGCTAACTCACCACAAGAAGTTACTGATTTATTAATACCAGCAATAGAAACTGCTGTTAAATTTAAAAGACTAGACCCTAATTCATTAGCACTAAGAGGTTCTGTTTCTAGTGCAGCAGGTAGATTAGTTGGTGGAGAATTTGGAGAAGCAGTAGGATTTATGGGTGCAGTTCGTAAATCACAAGCTGATAGTGCACTAGGTAGAATATTTGCAGAATTTCCTGTACCAAAATTAAATGTTAAAGATTTAAACCAATCCTTTTTTGATTTTAAACAATGGATGAAGTGGGCAAAAGTAGATGATGATGTTGCTGAACCTGCATTGCAGAGACTAGCAGAACTAGCTGAAAATCAAATATTAAATCCTGATGAAGCACAATCATTAAAAAATATGGGAGACGTGTTAGACATTTGGAATGATGTACTTGGTCATATTGGACAAAAGTTTGAAGCTATAGATTTACCTCCACAATTAATGAAAGGTATTAAAAAATGGATGGCAAGCGTAGATGAGACACATAGATACTTTGTTAATGAGTTAGGTGAACTTGAATGGTTCCCTGGTTCTAAGTTTGAACAAATACCTAAGATGATGAAAGAAGAATTTTCTGAAGTATTAACTGATGACGACACAGTTACAGTTATTGAAAAAGTATTAGCAAAATTTAAAGGCGACACAACAGTCGTTACAAAAGAAATAGAAGATATAGTTGCACAGGTTAAAGAGATATCAAACGACCCTACTGCTGTAGAAACTAGAATATTAATAGATGAAGTAATATCTGGATTTTATGAAGGTGCAGAACGTAATGCATTAGATATAGCTGAAGAAATAGGTGTTGCTACAGGTGGTAAAGTTTCTAAAGGATACACTATACCAGATGGTACTTTAGCTGACCCTGAGAATGTATTTGACTTATCAGAAAAATATGGACCTTACTTCTTTGAAAAAACTAAAGAAATAGCAGATGGTACAGTTACTGCATTTGTCGATACAGCAGAAGGCTTTAAGTTCTTTAAAGGCAAAGTTACAAATAAAGTTTATAGATATCAAAATACATATTTAAGAGTTAAAGGTGTCACAAGCATACCTATGGATGTATTTACTAATCCACAGAAAGCTACACAGTTAGAAATGGTTTTGTCTAAAACTGGTATGACTAATAAAGAATTGTTTAGCTTAGTGCAGACAGAGAAAAGAGCTTTTAAGTTACTTGATTTTGAAGTGACTAAAGGAGCTAGATACGACAACCAATCACCAAGAATGAGAGAACTTAACTTAGATGATGGTAAAGCTGTAGATGAATTAACTGCACAGAAAGAATATAGCAATCTTAGAGACGAAGCCCTAGGTGGAAGCCAAGAAGAAATAAACGCATTGCCTAAGAAAGAAAGATTACAAGTACAAAATAAAATACAAACTATAGAAGATTCTAAAAAAGTAATGAATACTATTGAAAAAGCTATAGAGAACCTTGACGCACAATTAGCTAGAGTTCAAGCACAGTATGCACCTAATAAAGTAAATAAAGATTGGTACCGTAAAAATTATGGTACTGATGAAATGGAAGATACAGAAATTATTATTGGTTTAAATAAATTAAAAGAGGATGCATTAAATCAAGTTAATAAAGAAATACAAAGAACTACAAGATACAGAAGTAGAGATTTTCGTTCAGGTAAAAAAGGTGAACTAATAGATAAAGAAACTGTACAAGAGTCAGTAGATGATGTAACTAAAGTTTCTTCTGGTCCTTCACTTGGCATAGTTAAACAAAATCTTATAAACGATAGAAAAAGAATTGCACAAAATATTGCTAAATTAGATGGTGAGATATCAGAAGTTGTACCATCTTTTAAGAAAGCTAATGAGATATTAGAAAGCAAAGATGTATATGACCCTGATTATTGGAATAAAGACTGGGGTTCAATAAACCCTAAAGAAGATTTAGCATCTGTTGTAAAAAGAAACATTGAGGAATCTGATGGAACTATTATATTTTATTCAGGTACGACATCTAAAAAGTTAAAATCAATTAAAGGGTATCTAGATAATGCAGACTTAGGAGTACGTGGTACTTTAAAGACAGGTGCATATCAAGGTAACAAACCACACATAGTTATTGATTTATCTAAAACTACTTCAAAGAAACAAATAAAAGAAATGCAAGAGTTTATTTATAGAAATCGTGTAAAGAAATTAAACGTTGTAGGTAGTTCAGATATAGACAATGTACAAAAAGCATTACAAAAAAATATAATGGAAGATTTATTATATTACCAAAGCAAAAATCAAAGAGTAACTTTAGGTAAATTAAAAACTGTATTAGAAGAAAACTTAGAACAGATACGTAAAGTACCTACTGATGAAAGCAGTGATGAAGTAATCAATGCTATCTATGAAGAGTTTACTAAAACAACTTCAGGTAGAAGTCTTAAAACTGTTAATAGACCTAGAGCTACAGCACACTTGTTATCTGAGTATTGGGATGAAGGTTATATACCAATGCCTGATGCAAGATTGTTCTTACGTGTATTTAGACCTATGAGAGATTTACACCTTAGATTAACTGGTAGAAGTAGAAACATAACAGATGAAGCCTACGATAAATTATTATCTAAACCGATTACTGATTTAGCTAAATTAGAAGTAAAAGGTGCAGAAAGAAACATGGCTGAATCTATATCTAGGTTAGTAAGGAAGACAAGAGTAAATGTAAAACTTAATACAGATGGTGATGACATAGCACAAATTACAGATGGTATGGTTTCTTTGATTGGTGATGGATATATGCAGATGCTTTGGAAACCTTCTATCCTATTGCGTCCAGCTTGGGTTACAAGGGTCGTAGGAGAAGAGCAAATTAGAATGTGGGCAGAAGGACTAGACAACGTATTCACACATCCTCTTTCTTCTTTTGCTTGGATATTTGGAAGAAGTCCACAAAGAAATAGACAACTGTTTATGACTCAAAGAGAAAAGAGTAGAGACTGGTTAACAGAAAATTATGGTAGAGGTGGAAAAGATATATTGAATGAGACTATGGAAAAAAGTTTCTTTCATCAAGAAGCTATGTCACAAACAAATAATGGTGTGATGTTAGGTATGGACCCTAGAAGAAGTAGAGGTTTCATAACAAAGAATAAAGAAGCAGCAGGTTTTTACAGTAGCTGGACCTCAGAGTTGTTACAGCTAGCTGATGACCCTATAGCTCCTTTATTAGCAAAGATAAATATAGACCCAGTTAAAAATCCTATAAAGTATAAAGAATCAGTAGATGCAATTAAAGAAGATTTCTGGACAGGAGACTTATCAAAATGGCGTAAAGCTTATGTTGGTAACTCTACTGAGGAAGGTAGATATCTAAAAGACTTAATTAATAAAAACAAAGCTTATTCAGATTCTTACATTGATTCTATAGTTGCACGTATACATCTTAAAACTGGTGGTAAATACGAAGCATACGAGATACTACCCAATGGTACTAAACGATTTATAAATACTTCAGACCCAAATGTTTTAGAGATAAAGAACCCAATAGACTATGTAATTAAAAATGCAGGGGACAAAGAGTTAATAGAACATATCTCTATAAATGCTTTAGATGACCGTGCTGCTAATAAAGTTTCTATCTTTAGTAAGAAAGCTAATGATTATGTAGAAAGAAATTTTAATAGAAACATGACAAGAAGTGAATTTAATTCTTATAGTACTTGGCTTAAAAACTTTAAAGGCGACTTGATAGACAATACCTTTAAGGTTAAAGCTTCAAGATTTGATATGGATGGAGACAGAGTAAGTCAATACAACAGAGTTCTAGAAACATTGTTCTCTACTTTGATGGGTGCATCTACTAATGAGTTGTCAAGGTCGCCTGCATTTAGACAGTACTACTGGAGATTTATAGAAAGTGCATACGCCAATATGGATGAAGTAGCTAGAAGAGAAATTATGAGAGCTGCTAAAAAAAGTATGAAAAGTTTACCTAAAGGTGGTAGTGGTAACAAGTATCTTAAAAATTTAGAAAACATGGGCTTTGCTGACGTTAGTAAACAAATAGGTATAGATGATTTAGAGCAGATAGATACACTAGCTAAAGCTTATTCCTTAAAAGAAACGCAATCATTACTATATGATTTAAACAAGAGACATGCTATCTCTGATATGTTAAGACTTGCTTTTCCTTTCGCAGAAGTTTATTTAGAGATTGCTGGTACGTGGACAAGGCTATTAAAGAATCAGAAAACATTATTCGGTAGAAAACTACAACGAGGTGTTGAAGGTGCAAGAAAGCCTAGCATCTTTGGTGAAGAAGATGATGAAGGCTTCTTTACTACTGACCCACAAAGTGGAGAGGAAATGTATAACGCACCTGGTTTTGGATTAAACAATAGTTTAGATAGACAACTAGGAAATCCTAGTCCAGAAAATTCAATTACTAATCCTATTACAGGTGCTCAAGATATAGATGCTCCTGGCGTTAATGCAAGAATAGAAGGCTATGCAAGCGGATTAAACATGGTAGCTGGTTCAGTAGTACCTGGTCTAGGACCATTAGTATCACTACCTGCATCAGCAGTATTACCTTCTACTAAAGGAATTGACCAAGCGTTGTTTCCTTATGGTAGACCACAGTACTCACCTTTAGACCCAAGTTATTATGTAGAGGCAGCTTTGCCAACTTGGTTAAATAGATTACGTTCTACAAGTGGTAGTGGAAGTCCACAACTACAAAGAGCCTACGCAAACAGAGTTAAAGAAGTACAAAGGGCTATGTTTGTTTCAGGTATTTATGATGACAGTACTCCAGAAGCAGAACAAAAAAGTTTAGAACAAGCACGTAAGTTAGCTAACAATATGTTAAAATACCAAGCGTTTATAGCATTCGTTGCTCCTTCACCTGCTGTAGTTAATTATGAATATGAAGTTGGACCAGATGGTGCAGCATTTTTAGACCCATGGGAAGCTAAAGCAAATGACCCACAACATAAGTTTTTTGCAGATACTTTATTTTCTGACGCATATTATCAAATGTTAGCTGGTGTAGATGGAGACAGAGTTACAGCTACTGCTGAGTTTATAAGGACATTTGGATTTGACCCTAGTGCATTACTTGTTTCTAAATCTAAAAAGATACAAGCAACAGCTTATACAACAGAAGGTGGATATTTTTATAAAGCAAACAAAGAGATTATGGACAAGTATCCTGACATATCTTATTACTTATTCCCTGACAGTCCTTTGGGTGAGTTTGATTATCAACAATGGGCTGATGCTTTTACAGAGGGAAGAAGAGTAGATTTAACTGACGTTGAATTTAAACGTTCTATAAGACAGGCACAAGGTTCTTTAGCTTATGAAAATGCTAGAAGATTACTTTTAGATACTAATGTTTATGCATCTGTACCAATGGATAAAAAATTTGAACAGCTGTATTTAACTAAATTAGATTTACAAAAGAAATTTGTTGGTTATGGAACTACATCATCAGTAGCTAAGTCAATGGATATAGATTCTAAGATAGCACAGTTTCAAGCTTTGTTAGCAAATGAAAGTGGTAAAACAGTTAAGATGCCTGATGGTAGCCAAGTTGCTATAGAGAACTTACCTTCTATTCAAGGTGCAATGAAATATTTAATAGCTAGACAAAATGTACTGCAATCTATACGTTCACAGTTTGGAGCTAATGCTAGTTTAAGTAGGTCAGAAGCTGCAGAAGCAAGACAGTATTTAAGTACATTATCTAAACAACTTATGATGCAACACCCTGACTTCTACTATTTGTGGTATGATATTTTTAGATTAGAAATAGAGGAAGAAAACCTCGGAGGAGTATTCAGTGGCTGAAGAATTAACGCCTGAACAACAAAAAGCTTTAGAAGATGTTTTAAATAACAGAAAAAATATACCTTATGTAGAAGTTAAAGGTAACCTTTTAGATATATTTAGAGATAAAAACTTTCAAAATAAAAATGTTAACGAAGAACAACTAAAAAGATTTTGGGAAATATTTGGTTGGGTACCTAATGTTGTGTGGGGTGGAATTATTGGTAACACAATAAAGAATGTATCAGGGGTTGCAACAACTTCATATAGTGAAGAGGATTTGCCAACTAGAAAAGAAGACATTGGTATGAGTTATGCACAGTACACAAACATGATATCTTACTCTTTAGGTAGAGAGTGGGACAATTTAGAACCAGAAGTACAAGAAGGATTCAATTATATCTATGAGATAACCCCACCAGAAGATTTAAGAAAGATAGCTGTAGCTGCAGGAGACCATCACGATTTACTTATAGAAGCAGTACTCCAGGGTAAGAACCCTGCAGATATTAGAGTTAGTTTTGAAGATGCGAACATAGAAGTCTTAAACACTTACTCTGAAGAATCAGACTTAGCACGTAAAGCTTATTATGAGAAACAAGCTAGAGAAGATGCTTACAAAGAATCTGCATTTATGTTATACGATAAAGACAATGCTGAAAGTTTATTGCTTGAATTAGAATCAGGGAAAATAGATAAAACAGAATACTTAAAACGTTTGGACATTATGTTAGAAAAAAATAACATAGACCCTGCAGATTTTTTACAGAACCTAAAAGGTCAAGAGGTAGGTTCTGTGACTGGACCAGTAGCTATTGAAGATACTTATTTAAGCAGCGTAGCAATGGGTCTTACTGGTGGAGAATACTACGGTATTGCAGGTGAGGTTATTCCAGAAGTTTACGGAGAAGGTGAAGAACCTTTATACGAATATGGATTAGGCAGACAGTTGTTTGCTAATGCTAGTCCTGAAGAAATTATGGAAGTACAATTATTGCTAGTAGAATCAGGATTTTTACAACCATTTAGTTTCGTATATGGTGTTCTAGATAATAATGATGGTGGTACTGTACAGGCTATAGAGTCTGCAATGTCACGATTTAATTTAAATGGTGAGACTATATCACAAGAAGATTTATATTCTATATTGTTAACACCAGGTGCAACTGCACAAAACTTAACTGTATTTATTAAAGAGTTCTATAAAGATACTTTAGAAGATTATGGTTATGGTAAAGATAAGTTTGCAGCATCAGAAGGTGCTGGTGTCAATTACCAATCATTGTTTAAATATATAAATCCAAGTCCTTATTCTGTCAAAGCTACTATAGGTAGTGCGATTGAAGAAGGATTAGGTAGACCAGCTAGTGATTACGAATTGTCTGCTTATGCAGATTACATTAGTAAACTTTCTTATGATATACAAAAAGAAAACTTTAAAACAAATGAGAGTAATATACAAGCACAAATAGCTGCTGAAAGACAAAGAGCTCAAGCAGCACAATCAGGCATGCCATACGAAAATGATTTGGAATTGCAAGGAACAGTTTCACAAGAACAAATGGGTGCTGTTATTGGTCAAGAATTTGATGAGTTCGTAAAGGATAAGTATGGAGATATGTTACAAGGTCAAAGGGATACAGCTCTTTATAATAATACTTTTGTTAATCTTCTTACCAACATCGGTAATATTGGCAGATACGTTAGAGGAAAGTAACATGTACAATGCTACTAAACTTTATTACCTCTTACTAGGAGCTACTTATTACTTAGAAAATAATGCTGGTATGGAGATGCAGAGTAATGAATTAAATAAAAACCCTAGAGTTATTGAAGACATGCATTTTATGATTGGGTTAGCTTTTGCTGAACATAGAACTGGTGACAATGAAACTGATGGTATAGCAAAAAATGTTAGAGGAGCTAAAAATAATAATGGAACTTATGACCACGGACTTTGGCAAATAAATTTAAACCAAGCTAACTATACATACCTTACTTCACAACAACCTAGTAATGGAGTAAACTCTAATATCCCTATGTTTAAAGGACTTAGTAAAAGAGAGTTAAAAGATTTATTATATGAACCTGGTGCAAATGCCATAGCAGCTTTAGCTATAGTACAACTAACTGCTGGTGGTGATAAGTACAGTGGTATAAATAATTGGTCTACAGGAAAACTTGTAACTCCTAATAGTGCTTATTATTCTGAAGCAAAAAAAGATTTAACAAATCATTTAGGAGCTACTGAATGGGTTAATGCAAGAATAGATAAAAAGATTACTGAATCTTTTCAAGCGATTCCTACATTTCAACCACCAGTTACTCCACCAGATAATGATACTGAGTTTATTAACAATGAAACAAACAGAATAACAGGGAATGATGACTACAGTAATCTTAATTTTATAGATACTGCTGTAGCTAAGACAATACAAAAAGGTTATGACGCTTTTCAAACAACAAAGGGATATTTTAATAAAGTAAAAGAAAAATTAAACGAGCCTTTTATAGGGGATGCTTTATTAAAACAAATAGATTTTATGGAAAGTAAATACAATGAACGATGAGCAAATGGCTGAGTTAATTAAATTACAAGTACTTATAGCTAAAGGTCGTAAAGCAATTAAAAAAGTAAAATCAAACAATGGAAAATAAAGAAGAACTTTTAGCAAAGTTAGAAATACTAGAAGAGCAACTTGCCGCTATAACTCAATCTGGTCAACAACCTGATATTGCTCAGCTTGCAAAAATAGAAAAAGAATTAACTGCAATCAAAGAGGAACTTCAGATAGTTGATAATTTAGAAACCTCAGCTGCAGATGCTTTAACTTTACCAGATGATGAGGGCTATGAAAATAGAGGTGTCAGTTTTGAATTAAGTAATGATGTAGCTGATTTAGAATATTTACTAACACAGAAATACAGCGACTTTATAGCTAATGACCCAAGAGATACAGAACCTTTTGCTGCTATGACAGAAGGAACCCCGCCTTTTGAGCTGACATTAATTAATGATACATTTTTATATGTTGACTTATTAACTGTTAAACCTGAGATGCAAGGACAAGGCGGAGCTTCTCAGATAATGATAGAGATAATACAGTTTGCTAGAGAGAATAATTTACATGTTATTGCACAACCAGTTAACAGTAAAGTACAAGCATCTATGGTGAGGTATGGAGCACAACCTTTCTTTGGTACTTTTTATTTTGGTGATAACATAAAAGCCGCGACAAAAGCTGGTATAGATGCAGGTATCGTTGACATTAAAAGATTAGCAACTGAGTATCAAATATTTATGCAAGACATGCAAGACTTAACAGAACAAGAAGTAGAAGAAGTTTTATTCATAGGTGACCAAAGTGAAAGAACTAGAAACTTTATGCAAAGAGTAGCAGCAGGTGAATTAGATTTTAGAAGTTATCTTGCACAATACTTACCAGGTGTTTCTGAAAATGTTACAGAGGAGCAGTTAGAAGAAGCTTTAGCAGCTGTTCCTTTAAGACAACAAACTATGTATGACAAGTTTCAAAAAGAGTTAAAGACTTTATATTTCCAATCTGATGCTAATTTTACAGGCTGGCTTACACAAACATTTCCTGGGGAGAATTATTTATATTTATTAAAAAAAAGATTAGATGATAAAAACATAACACTAGAACCTGATGTACTTAAAAGAAGAATAGAGCAAGATTTACAATACATTATTAATAGTCAAGCTATAGATAGTCAACCTGACGTAAGATTTTTAATTAGTCCAGATGATATACTTTTTAACGAATCAGAAAAAGACCCCTACGTAAGAAACAGTTTCTATTTAGAAAGTACAGGTAATAGCTTTAATGAGATTACTGATAAAGAAATTGAAATTCTTCACAAATATCTTAAAAACCCAACATCTAGAAAACAATTTTCTATACCTAGTCCTAGTAAGCTACCTCTTTTTATAAATCCAGAAGACGATTTTCACAAGTATCCAGATATGTTACACAAAACAGGAGATAATTCATTCGTAATATATAGAAGCACTAACGTAGTAGATGCAGCTACAGGGATTAGACCATGGAAATTACCAGAGACATGGAACAGTAGAACTGCAGGATTAGGTAGTTTAAGTTATGCATCTAATAATCCAAGCTATGCTTCTGAGTATGCTTTAGACAAAAATAGGATAGGTCGTAATGTATACGCTATTGAAATTAAAGGGGTACACCCTATTCAAATATTAAATCTTGATACACCATTAAGAAATAATGCAGCATTGTTAGAGTTGTTTGACTTAGGATATCAAGAAGCTAGCAGTAAAACTTTTAGAAGTCATATGTATAGTTTAAATCTCTCTGCTGTTCAACAACGAGCAATATATTCACAGCTTAAAGATTATGGATTTAAAGTTCTCATTAATGCTACTACAGGTAGAGGTGGTGGTAGGAGCGTTAGTTGGATGGACGGTAATGGAGAAGTGTTTTCTTTTTCTAGAGAATTAACAGGTGGTACACCTTATTTAGAATCAGAAGTTTTAATCATAGATGATACAGTTGAAAACAAAGTATTAGGAACTGTTGAATCTAATCAAGGAGCTTACAATTTAAAACCTTTTAACAAAAATACTGCTATACAAGATGAGATACAAAACATAATAAAAAGAGCAAAAACTTCTTTGCCACAGTTTGAAACATCTAATTTTTTAAATAGTTTATCAGGTTTAATAAACGAAGTTAATTTTGAGATTAACAATATGAGACCAAGTATAGACAATGTAGCACAGCCAATAGACAATAGACCGTCAGAACAACTTGATTACAAACTTTTAGGAGAAGCAAAAGAAAAACTATCTATCTTACAAAAGAATATTGAAATGTTTATTGCTGATAATCCTGGACCTACTATTGATGGTATTGACTATCAATCATTAGATGAGATTGTAGCTAGAGTTAATATGAATTTAGATACACAAATCAGAAGTCAAACACCTGGACTATACGAAACAAGAACTGGAAAGTATGTAGAAGTAAACAAACTAAGAGAGATGATTAATGCTAGTGAAGCTGAAGACCTTGGTCTTGAGTTTGACGATGGAGCTATATATGATGATGCTAATGTTGATAGAAATTTTAAAAATTATTATTTAAGTCAAAAAGTTAACTTACCTAATGGTGGGGTACATAATAAGTATTGGCAAATAACTGGTGTAGCTCAAGCAGCAGATAGTCTAAACGTACTAGATGAGTATGGAGTAAATACAATATTACCTTTAACATCTGATTTATCTTTAGAATATATGCCTGACACAAGACAAGAGACCTTTGATAGATACTTTGCTCAAAGTAATAATTTACAAGAAGGTACAACAAAAAAAATATATCCTATGACAACTTCTGGCACATGGAGAGACGATATACAATTAAGTGAAAACATACTGCATGTTTTGAACCATCCTTATCAGAATACAATAGAGTTAGGTATGGTACACGTATCACCTAGAGCACCTATAAGTATTAATGATTTTGTATCTGGTGCAGAGGCATATGATTCTCCTATAGTTAATAGACAAGGTGAGGTAAGATTTGGCAGGATAGCTGCAGATGGAAGAAATAGAGATGGTCTATACGGTATAAGTCTTTCTTTTGAAAATGATGTAGTTGTAAATGAGTATGGTCGTATTACTGGTAAACAAGTTCAAGGAGTTCCTAATTACTTCAACGTAAGATTAAACAGTAACAATATACTTACACCTAATAATATTATGCATGGTAGTTGGTTTGAAAAGTTTGATGTATTCTCAGCTGCACAAGCTATAAACGTAAGTCCTGCTCAAGTAACAGAAGCTATGGTTAATAGTGGAATGATAAAGTATAATAACAATGGATATACTGCTTTTTATAATTCACAAAACTACTTTGGTCGTTGGGTTGATGGAATGCGTAAATTAGTAGAAACTATTACAGGAGCTTCTAATAAAACTCTAGTAACTAAATTTATTAGAGGTGGTGGTATAGATGGGGCTATACAGGTAAATCACAATCTGAGCTATAACAATTTTCCTGAGTTAATGTTGTTTGACCCTAATGACCAAATGAATATAGGTAGAGTAACAGAAATTGTTGATAGTACTAAAGAACTATATGATAGTAATAAAGACCAGTACAAGATAGTTAGTCCAGATGAACCACCTTTACGTACAGTAGAAGATGTCAATAGAAATATAAATCAAACTAAACTAGATGATGCATACTCAACCAGACTAAACTTTCAACAAGGATTTAAAACAACTGAACTAGAAGCCATGGGTTTACTAGATGATGTAACGATAGAACGTATTAATAACTCCTCATTAAGTAATGATGCAGCAACTGATATAGTGTTAGCCTTCCAAGATGTAGACATACCTACAGCATTTGCAGATGATGTTCTTGATGCAGCTAATGTTATAACCATGTTGGGTGAGGATGAATACTATAATACCCTAGGCAAGCTAGAGAGATTACAAAAAGGTGGACAACTAGGTGCTCTTTCTGTAGAAGAAATAGCTGAAAGGATTGCGTTTGAGACAAGTGCAAGTAGTAAATCAAGAGCTGTACAGAATTTAAGAAACACTATAGCTAAGTCCTATGGTAAGAGAGGACCAAAACAAACAGGTTTAATAGCATTAGATATTTATGAACTGTCACTATGGGGTGGTGCTTTAGCTTTTGGTACATCAGAGGTATGGACTACTTGGTTTGAGAATATAAATAAAAAGATTTCTAACCAAGTATTCAATACTAATTACACACCTAGTGAACCTGGTCAAATAGATTATGAAAAACTTGACAAGACAATTAGATTTGCAGAAAACATTGACCCATTTGAAATAGTAGTTGGTCCAATCATAGATGATATACAAGACTATAGAACAGTCAATCCAAGTAATCCACAGGCACAAGCATCAGAGTTAATACGTACTGCACCACAAGTACAAGTTACTGATGATATGACTGTAACTGACTACGGTATAAATGCAGATGAGATATCTCAAGGTAAACCTGTAAATAAGTTCCAACACTTTATGTCACTTGGAAAAGCAAGAGTACTAGAAGATATAGAAATGAGTAAAGAAAATCACGCAGAAAAGTGGTATAGTAATTACATTGATACTGGTAACAATTCCTACTATCAAGCATATAGCCAACCTGATGAGGATTTTTAATGGGAGACCAAAGTCGTTTTTATATAGACCCAGACGGATTAGTACAACCAGCATATCCTAATACTGTATTACCACCAGGTACTAAAGTATATAGTAGTCGTGAAGCAGCTAAATCCGCTATACCACCTAAAACAAGAAACGTTGGCTGGATGTATTCAGATAGAATGGTTGCTGACTACGTGTACTCAGAGAATGGTAAAACATTTTTCTTATATGATGTAAGTTCTGTTACAGGTGGTTCAACCTATATAATGTATGAAGCTGTAGGTCTAGCACCTGGAGACTATGCAAGTACTTGGGACGCAGACAGTTTAGGTAATGAACGTAATGGTCCAAGTCTTTCTACTGTTTTACCTGATGCAGATATAATACGTAGTACTGGTGAGACACGACTCACAATGCAAAACTTTACAGTGGCTAGAACACCAGAAGGACTTAAGCTAGGTGACTGGATAGGTCAAACGATGGAAGGATTAGAACAACTGTATCCTTTCTTGTATGAAGAAGTAGAAGGAAGAATGCCTGCGATAGGTTTAATATTTAATTCTTTAACAAGTGGAAATCCAATAACAAACGAACAACTTACATTAGCAGGTGTAGGTAAAGGATTTACTACATTAAAGTTAGACCATTTAAATGCAACAATAGCTTCATTAGATGACAACCCTGGTAAGTACAATGTTGTTGTAGATGGTAAGCTTGTAACTCGAACTAATCAAGACTACATAGCTTTAGAAAAGAAAGTAACAACAGGTATAGATACTGCTTTAGGAGCACTAGGTTTAAATGCAGATGTCTTTAAACAAGATAATGTTGAACTTTATAAAGCATTAGAAACTTCATTAGTAATGGGAGAGATAGAGATTGAACAATTTGAAAACTATCTTGGACATAGATTAGGTATTGATGGTTACAAGATAGCTAAGGATAGTAACCTATATGATGTATTTAAAACAGTAGATACTATGGTAGATAACCCAGGACAGTTTAATGCGTTTGTAGACTTCGATACTTTCAAACAATCTAACTTAGCGTTGTCAGAATTAAAAAGAGTAATTGGTGTAGGTAAATTTAATACATTAGATGAAACAGAAAAAAATAGATTAGTAGGTCTGTATTCCAGAGATACTAATGCAGGTATGCAAGAGTTTCAAAACATATTTGATAGTGACCCAATGTATGAGAGATACGCAGACAAAGGATTGAACTATGGTTTAGTTGTAGGTAATTACAGAGACCAGTACAGTTCTATACTTGGTGACAAACCAGATGAAACAAGTTCGATATTTATGGACTCAATCAATATGAGTTATGAAGATGCAAAGAAATCATTCTTAGATTATGGATACAAAACTGGTAATAAGAAATACATGGCTGACTTAGCTAGTTCTTTGTCGCAGTCTATGGGAGGGGTAGTGATTAGATAATGGTAACGTTATATAGAAAAGATGATTTAACAGGTATAGAGTTAGAAGGTACAGGTCTTAGTCTGGATGACATGTTAGCTAATGGATACACAGAATCTTATGATGAAGCATTAGCAGCAGCAAATGCAATGGATGCTAGTTCAAGTTCACCTAGTGCATCAACAGATGGTACGACTACTACTCGGACACAAGTTTATACATTGTTACCTTGGTTACAAAAGTATGGTGGTGCAGATGCTAATACGTTAGTTGATTCCTATGTATCAGGTTATAACAATAGCGGTGGTAAGGCAGAGTTTGCATTAGCAGAAATGAGATTTGGTAAAGATAGCAAAGATGCATACAGCAGAGTGTTTGCTAATATTGTAGACCCTAATACTGGTGCATTAAAGATGAGTGAATCTGAATACATATCAGGTTTAGAAAAAGTATTAACAACTTTAACAGCTTATGGACTTAATGGTTATGCTTCACAGAATGGTAAATCAGCATGGGCTAGAGCAGTAGCTAACAATACATCTGCTGAAAGCTACGCTGGTAGAGTAAAGCTAATACACGACAGAGTTATTAATAGAGTAGATGATGAATTACAAAATTCTATTATAAATTCTTACAATGAATATTTTACAAATGAGACAGGCACTCCTGTATCTATGGGACAAGAAAGTTTATTAGCATTAGCTATAGACCCTAACATAAGTGAAGATGTACTTAAAGGTAGGCTTAATGCTTCAGAGCTAGGTGCAGTATACACAGGAACTACAGGTGATGCACTTGACTTAGAGTCAGTACAAAGACTTACTGGTGCAGGTGTAACTACACAACAATCAGAAAAGACTTTTGCTACAGCATCAGCAACAGCTAAAGCTTTGGCTCGTATGCAAAGAAGACAACGTAGAGATGTAACACTAGGTAAAGCTATGGGTGTATTAGAAGCACAGATATTTGGTGATGAGGCTATAGCTTCTGAAATACAAAACGTTACAGCACAGAATTTATCTGGTAGCTCCGTACAATCTGGTGCAGCTAAGTCACAAACAGGTTCTGTTATAGGCTTGACACAGTATTAAATAGTAGTACTATATATAGTAGCGTGGTGAGTTCCGCTTAGAATAGGGTCACACAAAATCGATAACGTTACCGAGGTGCGTTATATGTAATTCGCAAACCCTTGTGAAAATTCCTTTTAATTACCTAGCGATTAATGTTATGGAATTTCAATATGCTAGAGAAAAGATGGAGAAAAAATATGGAAAAAAATACAGAACAAGTTGAGGAAACTGCAATAGTGGACGAACCAACAGATAATATTAAACAACTTAGAGAAGAGTTTAAAAAACTCAAAGCTGAAAACAAACAGTTTAAATCCGATGCTATGAACTCAGCCTTAAGTTCATTAGGACTTAATGCAGAGAAGGGCATAGGTAAAGCTGTGGTAAAACTCTATGAAGGTGATGTTACTGTTGATGGAGTCAAAGACTTTGTTGCTCAAGAGTTTGGAGAAGTTAGTAGTTCTGAACAGCCTAGCAACAACCTTGCTTCTAATGTAGTAGAAGCTCAATCACGTGTAGAGCAGCTCAATAAACTTGGTGTAAATTCAAATCCACAAAACATAGGAGATGAGTTTATGAAATTTGTAACAGATTCCAACACAAAAGTAGGAGATTCTATTAACGCTAAGTTGCGTATGATGGAAACTCTTAAAGAAGACAAGTAATAATTTATAATAGGAGAAGATAATAATGGCAAGTATAAGTGGATTGAGTGCAACAGCACCTATTTATGCCCAACAGATTAATAACTTCACTGGTGAATTGTTTAAAGTCGGTGGTCAAAGAACACCTTTGCTTAGTGCAGTTGGTGGTTTGAATGGCGGTAAAGTATTGAACTCTACATTTTGGCAAGTCCAAGTAGAAGATAATGCAACCGTTTCTTCAGAACCAACTAAGGCACAAGAAGGTAATGCACCAACAGAATATCTTGGAAGAGATAGAGCTGCATACACATATGTAACTCAGATTTTCCACAAGGGTGTACAAATGACATATACCGCTTTGGCATCTACCCAAAACCAAAACCCTTTCGACCTATCAGCAAATGCTGCAAACTTTTCCAATGGAACAGGTGGCAACACAGCTGGTGATAAATTGGCTCTTTTTGGTGGTAGCCCAGTGGCAGACGAATTTGCTTTTCAAATGGAAAAAGCAATGGAAAAAGTAGCAAGAGAAGTTGAGTGGTTCGCATTCAATGGTTCTTTCTCAGATGGTGCAAACACATCACCTGGTTCAGGAACTAGAGAAATGTATGGTCTTGATGTATGGATTACCATAAACAAGAACGCCAACAATGCTGCAGCAGTTAACCCATTAGGTGGTAACTGTTACTACAATGACGTAGACGGTGACGGAACTGGAGCATCACAAGTCATATCCTTTAAAACCATTTCAGGTGCTTTAAAGAGAATGTATGACAACCATGCACCAATGTCGCAGCCAGTACTCTGCGTGAGTCCAAAGCAATTACTAGACCTTAACAATGAACTTGTTAAAGGTACAGTTGACATAGCAGGAACAATTATTCCTAGAGATAGAAATGTTGCTGGTGTCGATATCGATACAATCATTACACCATTTGGTTCAATTGGACTAATGGTTATTGACCCTGATATCATGCCTGCAGGTTCTGCTTTTATCTTGGACTTAGCTTACATTCAAACAGTGTTTACAAATATCCCAGGATATGGAACAATGTTTGTTCGTGACATAGACCAAGATGCCAACGCTAGAATTGGTAAAGCAATTTATATGGAGATGGGATTCGAGTTCGGACCTCCTTCATATCACTGCAAGATTCAGTCAGTAGCATAATTTAATATTGAAGATTAGGGTGGAACTCCACCTCCGCCCTTTTCTTCTGCTATAGTAAGGAAGATATGATAAGTAAATTAGCTTTAATAGATGTTTCAGCAGATAACAATGACAGCTTAGGTGTACAAACAGAGGGAATGCTTCTCTGTGGTGTACAGTTTCCTGCAGCTATGACAGGTTCTGCCATTACATTTGATTTTTCAATGGACAATACTACATGGATGGACGTAAAAGAAACAGATGGTACTGAAGTAAGTTACACTGTTTCAGTAGGAGATGTAGTAAGAGTAGACCCTAGTGGCTGGGCTTTTGCTAGCAATGGATACATTAGAGTTACATCTAATGGTACCGAAGCAGCAGATAGAGAAATAGTATTACACTTTAGACACAGTTAGGAGATACTTATGAGTATGCTCTTAATATTAAAAGAGGGAAGAAATCTTAATATAGAAAGTATTCCTGACCAACCATTAGAACCTTCGTTCCCTATTGTTAATGCAAACAATACAGCCAATGATGGGTGGTTTGCATTTGGTAATTTTGGTGAAGCAATCTTTGCTACATCATTAGTTGAAGAAGGAGCAGCCTAATGAGTCAAAAAATAAGTGACTTAGTAAATAGAGTCTATAGGGAATACTTAGAACCTATGGATGATTTACAATCTTACACAACATTAAAGACTGAGGTTAATGCATCAGTAACTGAAATAATTTTTGATGGAGATTTGTTAACACAAGAAGAAGAAGATGCAATGGATGCAGGAACTATCATTGAGTGTGAACAAGAATTAATGAGGTGTAAATCTTTAGACACAGTAAACAATACTGTCACTGTTGCTAGAGGAGTATTAGGTACAACAGCAGCAGTACATCTTGTAGATAAAGTAATTAAAATTGCTCCTGTGTTTCCACGTAAGAATGTTTTTGATGCAGTGTGTGACCAAATTAAAAATTTGTATCCAACTTTATTTGCAGTAGAAACTAAATCAATAGTAGCTAAGGTAGGTTACGTGCCTCTTAGTGGTTCTACTGATAATCATTTGATAGCACCAATTAAATCTATATCACAAAACACAAATTTTTCTGCAGGCTCAGATGAAACAGGTACAGTATTTGCTGGTGTTTCATGTGAGTTAATAGATTTACCAAATCCTTTTACATACACAGATGATGACGGTGCTTCTCAAACAATTACTTATAGTAACAATGGTCCTGATAATGTTAAAGCAGTTCAGTTTTACAGTGTTGCTTCAGGTCATACTGTATTTGTTACATTTAAAAAGAAGTTTGTAACTCCTACACAAGAAGATGATACTCTATCTACAGTAGGTTTAGAGGACGAGTACGAACCTATTATTATGACAGGAGTAGCAGCTCAACTAATATCAGGTAGAGATATACCAACAGCTACAGCAGACTATATAACAGACCAAATGAGTGTAAATACATTTCCTGTTAACTCTGCATCAACAATAAGAAACTCTTTACTCCAATACCAAACTGCTTTGATAACACAAGCACGAAAGGATTTAAGAGCTAGGTACCCTGAACCAGTAACTATTAATAAGATAGCATACAGTTAATGCCTAGACTTACTACGCAAGCAGAAGAAACTAACCCTAAAAGAAAAGGTTATGACTTTCGTATAGACAATCAATTATATAGAAGTGCTATAGGTAGTGGTAGGGAGATGACTATACAGTCATCAGAAGTCCAAGATGCTGGAGTTAATGTCAGACAAAACCCTGAAGACTTTACATCTAACTTAGGACGTATATATTCTAGGAATGATTTTAGTGGTGGTTCTAATTTAGACTCAGCACATAAGGCTAATGGTAAACCAGATGATGTAAGAAGATTCTGGGATAGCCAAGGTGTAGATGTTTTTAATACAGACTTAGGTAAGGGATACAACGTACAGTTACTACACACTACAGAAAAAGGTCAAGCATTATCTTCTGCTGTAAATCATATGACAGTAGTAGGCACAAGGATATATGTATCTGATGATGAAACATTATACAAGTCAGATGATGGTGGTAATACATGGGGTACAGTGACTGAAGGTTTAACCGCAGGTTATCAAATAAAAGGTTTAGCTACACATGGTGACTTACTTTATATAACAGCTAACAATGGTTCAGCAGGTGAAATAGAAACACTGACAAGTGGTGGCACCTCTACTCAGAAAATGTCTGCTGCTATTTATGATAAAATATTTTCAGTAAAAGGTCAGTTCTTAGTTACTATAGGGAGTTCAATACATTCTTATGATGGAGCTACAACTGTTGGCTCTGCAATAATAACATTGCCTTCAGGACAAAGCTTTACAGATGTAACAGATGCAGGAGCTGTAGTATTAGCAACTGCTACTGATGGTAGAATCTATTCAATCAAAGATGTTGCTGGAACATTTACTGCTAAGGGGCAGACAGAAATATCAGGAGAGCAACCTACTTGCATAGTAGAGTCACAGGGTATAGTCTTTTATGGAACTAAAGAAGTACAGACAGGTACTAAAGTCATAGGAAGATTATACCGTGCAACTCTAACAGTCGCAGATGATTTATATATCTTGACACAAAATCAATTAATAAAACAATGGGACGTAGACAGTCAAGATAATTCACCTAACGCTTTGTTTACTACTAGGGATAGTGTTTACATAGGTGTAAAAGAAACAGGTAGTACAAGTTTTCTATGGAGATATTATCTACCTACATCAGGTATAGCTAGGTATTATAAAGCTAGTGCAGGTGGAGCTGTACATAATATAGTAAGTCTTAATGAAAAGTTTTTGTTCACTGTAAGTTCAGATGGTGTATATAACCAAACATCTATATATGAACAGGAAGGTTTTCTTATAGCACCCCCTGCAGATTTCTTCACTGCGGAAAATAAACAGTTTGTAGAAGCAAGTCTTGAGGTGGAAGCGTTATCAGATAGCAATACTGTAGAATTACATTTATCAAATAAGTACGAATCTATTAACGATAGTACTGATAGTACTTGGGATTTAGAAGTTAACGTCTTATCAGGAGTAGGTGAAGAAGCAGTACAGCTACAAAGGGTAGCAAGATATGTTGTAGCAAAAGTTGTTTTAAAATCTCCTAATCAAATTAACTCTCCTAAGTTTAAAGCATTTAAAGTAAGAGCATTAGCAAGACCAGAGCTTATAGTTATACAGATACCAGTAAACATATCTGATAGAGTAGAGAGACCATACAGAAAACCAATCCTTGTAAAAAATTTAGGTGAAACTATTTATCAATCTTTAAAAGAAAAAGAAGGAGCTGCTATAACTTTAGAAATATATGACCCTGCTGAGATAGTTAGAGGTGTTGTAGAAAAGATAAGCTACCCAATACAAAGTAATCCAAATGTTGGCAGCGTCACACAATATGCTATACTAACTGTCAGAGGTACAAGACAAGAGACCTTTAGCCAAGTAACATCAGGTGATGTACTTGGTATAAATGGTTTTGGAATAATGAGATTTGGATAAAAAAATAGTATATAATGGAGAAGAATGACAGCACAAGAATCTAATATAGTAAACGCTTTTGAAACTACGTTAGCTGCACAGTTAGCTAGTGGTGGTACATCAATGAATTTAGCTGCAGACCCAGGTGTAGATAGTCCTGCGTATTTTGTTATAGACCCTGATAATGACAGTAACAGAGAAATAGTTTTATGGGCTTCAGGTACAGACCACTCCGCTGCTACAATAACAAGAGATTTAGATAGTAAGCATGGTACTGACCCAACACACGCATCAGGAACAAAAGTAAGACTTGCAGTAGTTAAACAACATTTTGAAGATATACATGACAGAGTTAATGACATAGCTTTGACAGGTGATGTTACAGGTACATTAGCTTCAGCTACACAAGATGTAGCTACAACAATAGCTGCAGGTGCAGTAGACTTCGCTATGATTAATCAAGGAGATTTGATTACACAAGCAGAAAGTATTACATCAAATGATAGTGATACAAAGATACCTACAGCAGCAGCAGTTAAGAACTATGCAGATGCAGAAGCTGCAACATTAACTAATAAAGTATTACAAGATTATAATGAAACAACAGCAACTATTACATCAGCAGTAGATATGGCTATAGATTTAGCAAATGGTAATACAGGTACAGTAACATTAGGACACAATGTTGATGACTTACATTTTACAAATGTACCTACATCAGGAGTAACAACATTTACTTTAGTAGTAACACAAGATGGTACAGGTTCAAGAACAATGGACATAGATGCAGTAAGTGTTAATGGTGGTGGTGATGTCACTGCTAAAACTGTCGGTGGTGCAGGACTAACACTATCAACAGCAGCAGCATCTATAGACATACTTACATTTGTATTTGTAGGTACAACACCATTTTTATTTAGTCAACTAGCTTTCGCATAATGGCACCCCTAGGTGTAGCTAGAGCATTAATCACAGCAGGTGGTGCTGTTGAAACAATAGAACTTATTCAAACTCAAACAATAACTAGTAGTACTGCAGCAGTAGATTTTACAAATATCAAAGGTTCAGAATATAATGTGCATTATTTAACTGCACATAATATTAAACAAGCTGTTGATGACCAACAGTTTGCAATAAGAATGTCTGTTGGTGGTACATTTGATACAGACAATGATTATAAAAGAGCAATATTTACTTTGTCACATGATGGTGGTACTGATGACAGTAGAGATACAAACATAAATCAAATATTTTTTACTTTAAATCAAGGTAATGTAGGAGAAGAAAGAGGTCATGGCTACGCTTATTTTTATAATTTACACAACAGTGCTACAGTAAGTTTAGTAAACATATTCACTACAGGAGTAAATGTGAATGGTAAAGTAAAAACTAATTATGGTGGTGGTACTTATGACCAGACTGCAAGTGTAGATGGAATAAGAATTTGTATGTCTAATCCAGGTGCTCCTAATATTAGTAGTGGTGTGTTCTCTCTTTATGGGGTCAAATGAGTAATTTAAAATTATTAAATACAACAACTATAAGCAGTTCAGTAGCTAATGTAGATGTTACAAATGTTTTTAGTGGTGACTATAGGATATATAAAATTATTTCAAATGGAATATCTACTGCTAGTACAACTGCAACTGAAGTATATTTAAGATACATTAACGATAGTGATACTGTTGTTGAAGCAGATTACACTTATGCAGCTAAGTATATGCCTGCAGATGCATCGTTTTCAGAAATAAGAAATACTAATACAAGCGATACTACAAAAATACACTACGCATCAGGAACTGCAGACCAAGTACCTGAAGTAGCAGCAGGAGTTTTATATGTCTTTAATCCTTTTGAGGCGTGTTATACATATAATACAGGCGAACAAAGTTCACACTATTCTAATCCAAGATATTTAGCAACTAAAGGTTTTGGAAGTTTAGCGACTACAGCTTCAATTACAGGTTTTAGATTTATGTTCCCTAGTTCAAATGTATCTAGTGGAGAAATTAAAACTTATGGATTGCAGGTTGATTAGATGCAATTAGAACAAATAAGTAAAATAGTAATTCCATCAGGTGGAGAAACAAGGTTTGCTACTTTAACAGGAATTGATTCTACAAATATTCATATATTGACTTTATCTAAAGTAACTGTTGGAGCTGCAGGTGGTGTAATTGATTTACAACCAACAACAGGTGGCTCTGCTGATACAACTAACAACATAAGTATTGCTTGGACTAAGATGAACTCAGGAGGTAGTTTTCAAAACTTTGGAAATGCTACACAAGATATAATGAGATTTACTGATGGTGCTCAAGAAGCACCACATTCATGTAACTCTATAATGTTTCTGTATAATTGGTATGACTCTGACAGATATTCTTATTTCACACAAGACACTGTATATTCACATGGAACATTGTCAGGTTTTGTACACTCTGGAATTAAAAGTGAAACAACTTCACATGATGGAGTAGCAATAAATACTAACCAAACAGGTGGTGGTGGTTTTCAAGCAGATAGTACATTCGTTTTATATAAAGTACTTAATTAAGTAAAGTATGCTAAGATAGGAGAATATTATGGCAACAAAAGAAGAACTAACAACTGAAGCTACAGCAGAAATAGAAGCTGCTAAACCTTTATACAAGCAAGTTAATAATGTTAGGTCAGAACTATCTGATGCTGATTATGCACAAGCTATAACAGATTCGGCTAACATCAAATGGAATGCACAACAGTTTGGTTATATACAAGCTAGACAAGAAGCTTATGGTTCTATCGGCGACCAACTTGATATGCAATATAAAGATTTGGTAGATGGTACAACTACATGGAAAGACCACATAGCTACAGTTAAATCAGACAATCCAA
>Ga0181410_1000130_pt1 | contig 31055 bp, 46 predicted proteins | sample 33SPOviralmetaG_FD_130112 | JGI IMG/M metagenome (GOLD analysis project Ga0181410, IMG submission 130112) | Marine viral communities from the oligotrophic San Pedro Time Series (SPOT) site, San Pedro Channel, CA, USA - 33 SPOT_SRF_2012-06-20 | ecosystem: Environmental > Aquatic > Marine > Strait...
AAAGAATATCCTACAGCATCGGCACATAGTGGACATTTTAAATCACTTCTTAATGAACTTGCACTTAAGAAATCATTTAGACCTGATATTATTTTCATTGATTACCTTAATATATGTGCTTCCTCGCGATATCGCGCTGGTGGCAATGTCAATTCATATACAACTGTCAAAGCTATTGCTGAAGAACTTAGAGGACTGGCTGTTGAAGCAAACGTCCCTATCGTTTCTGCCACGCAGACCACTCGTTCTGGTTATGGTAGCTCTGATGTTGAGCTTACTGACACTTCTGAGTCCTTTGGTCTCCCTGCTACTGCTGATCTTATGTTTGCCCTTATTTCTACTGAAGAGCTCGAAGAACTGGGACAGATACTAGTAAAACAATTGAAGAATAGGTATAATGATATCAACGTATACAAGAGATTCGTGATTGGTATTGATAGGGCAAAGATGAGATTGTATGATTGTGAACAGTCTGCTCAAGATGACATCCTTGACAATACTAGGGAAGAGGAGTATGATCCAGAGGAGAAACCAAAGAAATCATTTGAGGGATTTAAGTTTTGAACGGTTACTATTCAGTGTTTAATCCCAGAGGTGAAAAGATTGCCGATTGTGGTAGTCAAAAGGATGCTGTCAATCTTCTCAATATGAGAAACAATAGATGGGAAGGACATTACTATATGTTTAATCCTCTTCCTGGTGATATAATTGATGTCAGTTCCGGTAAACAACTTCCTACCCGAGACATCGTAGTTAATATGGATGGTGGTGTAGGTAGTTCTTGGAAAGAAATTGAATATACAAAACAACTCCCCGAAAATCAACAACAACCTTTAGACTTATGACTGTAGATACACAACGATACCTTGAATTTGTAAATGGCGTTACCTCGGAACAAAGTAAAAGTCACGAAGCTTTTGTATATCGTATCCAGGAACTTGAAGGTCAGGGATTTCCTTCCGAGCGACTGCTTACTGCTGCTGTAGGTATGTCCGCAGAGGCAGGTGAGTTTACTGAGATTGTCAAGAAGATTGTATTTCAAGGTAAACCTGTCAATGAAGAAAACTTGTTTCATCTGAAACGAGAACTTGGTGATATTATGTGGTATGTGGCTCAAGCCTGTATGGGACTAGATACAACCATTGATGAGATCATTGAAATGAATGTAGAGAAACTTGAGAAACGATACCCTGGTGGATCGTTTGATGTTCACTACTCTGAAAACCGTAAACAAGGAGATGTATGATTCAGATTGAAATGGATGTTAGAGCTGCAGCAGCAGTGAGAGAATCACTCTTCCGAGATACAAAAGACTATACATATGATTCAACCTGTTGCCCTCAACGGATTGTTGATCTTCGTAATGTTATCAGTAATTTAGACGAACAAATTGAGAAAGAATTGGAAGTAGCCTTTAAAGCAATCTCTGAACTTGAAAAAGAAGCACCTGATTATGGAGTAGGTAAATGAAAATTTTAACACTAGAAGATTATCAAAAAGCAGGAGAAACTTTCTGGCCTAAGTATTGGTATGTTGCTAAAGAACTAGGTGAAGGTGCTAAACCCGAACAAGTTCTCAAAGTGATGGAAGCAGTGGGTGGTTTAGCACTTAAATTTGCACTAGACGATAAAGAAGGACCATTCGGTTTCAATAAAAAAGATGAGGAATCAACAAACTAATGACACTTTCTAAAAATACATTAGACAATCTTCTTGAAGCAGAATCTTATATTCGTTCTGCAATTAAATCTGCTGCAGTGAATGAGAAACCACTGGTAGTTAAACAACTATCAGAGATTTTGATGAGTATGGAACAAACTAAAAAGTTTGATGAAATTATGGATATGATCGATAGTAGGGAACTGGGAAGTAAAGGCCAATTTGGTTCCTTCTTTAATGATGACGACACTGATTAACTATCTAAACGCCTTTTGGGCTGTTGTGATAATGAACTGTATTCAACCAGTGAACTGGCAAGCGTGTCTTCCTATTCATGAGTGGTTGATACCAGAAATAATGAAGGGAGTTGAGATTTATCTCAATCCCTCTTCTCTGTATCAAACTGAAAGAGAATATCTCGACTCTATAAATAAAGACAGGAAATAGTAATTGTAAAGAAGATGTCTGCATCTATGCGTAATTTTATGGAAGCGTACAGCGCTGTCCATAGTACCGAAGCTAGAGAAGAACTAACAGCGAAAAGAGACGAGATCGCTGAAATGGACCTCTCTGGGATCAATGATGAAGAACTTGAGGATCTTTGTGAAGAAGCACTTGGTGAACTTCTGGACGAAGGTTATACAGTAGAAGAGTGTGAAGCAATCTTCACCACAGTCATTTCAGAAGCTAAAGTAACTTACGGTCACGATACCGCTGGTACTAAAGCCAAAAAGACAGATAGATTGGAGAGAGGTTTGAAGTCAGCCATTGGCACGGTCAAGTCGAAAGCTGCTAAAGGTGCAGTCAAAGCATATGGGGCATATAGAGACGCTAAAGCTAATGCTAAGATGAAGGCTAGAAGAGCTGGTCAGACAACTAAGAACATGTCAGCTCAGGCTCAGAGAAAAGGTTCTGAGATGAAGGCTAAGGCTAAGAGTGGTATCAAGTCAATGCTCAAGAAAGGAGCTATGAAGGTAGCTCGTGGAGCTGTCAACGTAGCCAAGAGAATGAGTGAAGGTGCTAAACCAGATTACCTTGATTTTGATAAGGATGGAAATAAGAAAGAGCCAATGAAGAAAGCTCTTTCTGATAAGAAGAACATTAGAGGTAATAATTCTGCAGAACAGAAAGCACGTCTTGAGAAGAAACGTGGTATGAAACTTGATGACCATCCTCAGTTCAAGAAAGAGGGTTATATGCCTATGAATAAGGCAAAGGTTGATTCTCAAAAGAACAAAGCTTATAATAAGGACATGATGGCTCAGTCAAAGGGTGACACCAAGGAAGCTGACAAACAGTTTAAGCGTCGTATGGCCATGGATTCCATGACAAAGATGAAAAAAGAAGAACTGGAGCTCCAGGGGTTTACAGAATCTGAAATTCAACGTATCATCGAGGTTGTTGGTTCTTGGGAAAATTGATGTATAAGTATCCTTGGCCTCACTTTGTGAACGAGGATAGTAAAACTGTTTACACCTATGTCGCGAGTGGGTGGCCAACTGTTATGGGTGTGCCGATCAAAGTGAAAGAATATTTCGGACCAGAATATGAGAGCAAACTGGTATCATTGGATTACTTAGAGGAATTGCAAAAATGAGTACAATCCCTCCCGAAGCTAAGAAAGCCATGTTGGCGGTCGTTGATGCGATGGGCAGTGATGATTATAACTACTACTCTGATTTCTCAACTACAATGGCTGCCTCTGGTAGATCCAGAATCATAGCCACGTTTAGAGTAGTAGTCCCACAAGTTCAAAGACAGAGAGCTACGGCTAATCTCAAGAAGAACCTTGAGAACTCTAATTATATTGTAAGTACTGACAGTAAGGACACTCAGATTGATGTTCTGATTAAAAATACGAATAAGAAAATTAGAATAAATGTAAAACCACCTGTTGGTGGTGGTTATTCAGCTTCTAAGAAGACAGCGATCGCTGAATCTGGTCAAGCAGTTTACGCTCAGTACGTTATTGATAATGCTGGAGTTACTGTTGATAGTGTTATTGATTCACAGAAACTAAAGAAGGCATACGACAAGTGTGTTACTACAGGTGCCTCCTTTGAAGAGATTGAGTCGATGGATCCTGATTGGAAGAAGTCATCCATCATGGGAGCACTTAAACTCAAAACACCATACGGTCAAGGATATAAGTATCTCCGTGGTGGTGACATGGTTGATAAGGTTGGTGATGTTTTCAAGAAAGTTAAGAAAGTTCAGGGTTGGTATGGTGACCTGAATAAGTGGTCACCAGCTGATATTTACATTGCTAAGAGTGGATTCACTGCTCAACAATTGCAGGAGGAACTGGCTGGTATCACAACATGGGAAACTCTGAATGCTAGAATGTTTAAACTCCTGAAGGAAAAAAAGTTCATTGGAGTTTCACTCAAGAAGATGGAGAGAGGAGCAAACCTCGCAGATATAAACTTTCCTACTGATAAATCTACAGTTGATTTTAAGTATGAGAAGATGGAGTCACCCATGACTTCAACCAGTGGTTATCTCATCATGAAGAAAGGACCTCAGGAAATCAAAGTTAACTTCAGAACATTTACTAGTTCTGGTGGTTTCTCTGGTGAGGTTCTTGGTGGATCGGCTAGACATGGAAAGGTCGGACATGGGGCAATGAGTAACCTTCTGAAATCTCATGGATTTGATCAACTCCCAGACAACCCAACTTCTAGGAGAATTGCCGTTCAGGGAGATGAAAAGATGGCTGAGTGGGTGGCTAAAACATCAAAAAGTCTCGGACTTGTCAACGCAAATCAAGAAGCTGAAGCTGAGATGAGGTGGTTACAAGGAGACACAAATTATAGACAATCGAAGTATCTTACAGTAAAATTGTTTGAAATCATCAATGGTATCAATGATGATAAAAAGAAAAATATGTTAATGGAAGATATGTATAGATACGCTTCCTCTACTGTCACAGGGGTATCAGGACCATACGTTAAACTATCCTGACACTTGACAAACCGGACCATCCGACTTGACTGGGTGGTCTTTTTATGCTAATATTGAATTATAGGAATGAGTCTACATGGCCAAGATCGTTGAACGTCGTAAGTACCCCACTGTCCTCCGGTATCCCGGTGGTAAATCACGGATCATTTACTACCTGTTCCGTAAGAACATGATTCCTGAGAACATCAAAGAATACCGTGAAGGTTTCCTTGGTGGTGGATCTTGTGCTCTTACTTTCTCTGTCATGTATCCAGGTGTTCCTGTCTGGGTCAATGATTTGTACTACAATCTGTTCGCTTTCTGGACTCAACTACAGAAGAATCCTGATGCCCTTATCAATCGACTCCTTGAACTCAAGGATGAAGCTTGTCGTGCTGAGGGTGTTGAGGAACTGGAGGCTAAACACCGAGCTCTCTATGCTGATATGAGAGATCTCATCAACACTTCTGACGATGACTTTGAACTCGCCACTGCTTTCTATGTCCTGAATCGTTCTAGTTTCGGTGGTTTTACTGAACAGAACAAGAATGCTTTCATCCGTGATTCTTACAAGAACACCATTTTCTCACAGAGTAAGATCAAGAAACTTGCTAACATCAGTGAGATCATTCAACCCTGGAGGATTACCAATCAGGACTATCGTGACCTGATGGAAGCTCCTGGTGAGGATGTATTTGTATTCCTTGACCCTCCATATCTCATCAAAGATATGTTGTATGGTAAGAACAAGGAGATGCACACTGGTTTCTCTCATGAAGGCTTCGTCAAAGCGTGTAAGGACACCCCCCACAATTGGATGATTACCTACAATGAACACCCCTGGTTAAGGGAACAGTTCGATGAATTTCATATGGAAACTTTTGAGTTTCGTTATAGTCTCGCTCATCGTAAAGAAAACAAGAATAAAAAGGAAGAACTTCTAGTCATGAACTATGTTCTTCCCCGAGATCAAGAGTCATCAACAAATGCTCTGGAGGATGTCCTATACGCCTGATCATCTAAATAATCCCATGGGATATAATAACTGATGAAGAGTTTTTTCAACTTTTTAAAAGAAGCTAGAACTTCGACCGTCTCTGATCAAGCCCAAAGAAAGGGTTTAACGGGAGATGGTCATGGTAATTGGTATGATAAAGAGGGTGCTAGGGTAGCTGTTACTAGCAAGGGAACCCTTCAGATGCTTACTAAGAAGGAACTATCCCAAGAAGAACCAAAAAAAGAATTAAAATCTTCAGATGAACCACAATCTGTCCGACAAATGCCTGTGCAGCAGGGAGAATTTGGAACATTTGGAGATGGAAAACCAAGAAGAATGCCAGCTCCTACTAGAGCTGATGGGTCAGCTAAAGAAGATCTTGGACCTCTCACAGTCACTTTCGGCAGATTCAACCCTCCAACGATTGGACATAAAAAGTTATTAGATGCTGCTAAAAAGGCAGCAGGTAAGGGATCTTTAAAGATATATCCCTCTAGATCAGTAGATCCTAAGAAGAATCCTCTTGATCCAGACGAGAAAGTTGATGTCATGAGACAGTCTTTTCCAGATTATGCTGAGAATATAGTCAATGATCCCAACTCTAAGACTATTTTTGATGTTTTGAAACAGGCATATTCAGATGGACATTCAAGTGTTAAAATTGTGGTTGGTGGTGACCGGGTTCAGGAATTCACCAAACTCTCTAGCGAATACAACGGAAAACTCTATGATTTTTCTGACGTGGCAACTGTATCGGCTGGTGATAGAGACTCAGATGCAGAAGGAACTGAGGGAATGTCGGCGTCGAAGATGAGAAAAGCGGCCCTTGAGGACGATTTTGAGACATATCGTACTGGTATTCCTGACACAATCGACGACAAAACTGCTAAAATGATGATGACAACTCTCAAAAAGAGAATGTCAGTCAAAGAGGGGTGGTCACTTTGGGAGATTGCACCTAAGTTTGATTGGAAAAACCTTAGAGAAAACTATATCAATGGTGGTCTTTTTAAGGTTAATCAGTTAGTTGAGAGCCTTAACACTGGACTCATCGGCAAGGTCATTCGTAGAGGAACCAACTATCTAATCTGTGTGACCGAAGATAATGTGATGTTCAAATCCTGGATTAGTGACCTAAATGAGTACACTGAGGTCAAAATGAACAGGAAAAAGAGAGATGGTAAACACCCAAACACCCTTATTGGAACTGATGGGTACCTGAAGAATGTACAAGATAAGACTCCTGGATATGATTATGGTAAACAATTCATAAATAAGTACAGGAAAAAGTAGTAAAACAGTCTCATGGATATTGAACTCAGAGAATTGAGTGCCATCTACCTTCAAAACCTCCAAGAAGACATGGAGAGTGGGGGGCAAGATGGTGGAGCTGATGTTGGAGCTCACGCTAAGGCTATCAGATATCAATCTCGTAGAGATGGTGTTCCCCTACCTAAGGCTTTTAATGATTATGTTGCAAAGAATCAACTGAGTGGTACTGAGAGAACTGCACTGAGGCAGAAACTCGGTTTCATGGGTGAAGAAACAGAAGTATTGGATGAGAAAAAAGAATGCAATCACTCCCCCAAGGGTGAAGATTGTCCTATTCATGGTAAGGAAAAAGAATGTTCCATGAAGGAAGAAGATAACTATAAGACTAAGGATAAGATCCTTAATAAGGCAAAACCACTCCATAAACACCTCTACAAGAATCTCCATAAGAAAGATACTGATGGTGATGTCAATGAGCATGTCTCTTGGAGAACTGATCTCTCTGAGTATGTTGGTGGAAATGCTTCACCAAAAGGAAAGACTGATACTAAATCTGGAGAGAAAATCTCTGAGAAAAAGGTAAAAAATAAGGTTATTATCAATCCCCCCATGGGAATGACAGAAGCTATTGCAGAATTGGGAGGTCAAATCCTTGAGATGATTGAGGTTGAAGAGGCAGTGTATGGCGGTACTCCTAAGAAAAAGGAAGAACCAAAAGATACTCGTATGACTGTTACTAATGCTGATAAGAAAGGAAACACTCCCGCATATCAGAAAATGATGTCTGGTGATAAACGTTATAAGAAAGCAGATCACATGGGTGAAGATGCATCAATGAGTCCTCAAGAACTGCAACTTCAAAAGAAGAAAGCAATGATTGATAGAATGATTGCTCAGAAAAGACAGCAAGGATTGAGTAAGGTGAAAAAGTCTGAAGCACCTACAAAAGCAATGGGTGAATCAACCGAAGATTCTCTGAAAGACCGTCGTATGGAGCGTGGTGGTGTTGACGGCAACAACCGTTATAATAGTGCTACCAAGAATGTTGCTATGGGTGGTGGAAAGAAAAAACCCTATGACGGTATGTCGGCACTTGAGAAAGTGAAGGCAAGTATCCGTGCTAAACATGGACAGGGTGCTATCATTGATACCAAGAAGAAGTGACATGCCAGCAAAATCAAAGGCCCAACAAAGGTTCTTCGGGATGGTTAGATCAACTCAGAAAGGGGAAATGAAAAGTCCCTCGTCTGAGATTTCTCAAGCTGCAACCTCCATGTCTAAGTCCGACGTGAAGAAGTTTGCTAAAACCAAACACAAAGGACTACCTAATAAGGTAGAGGTAGAAGAAGGACATAAGACCTGTAAGTCAGGTAGTTACTATTGTTATACTGACAAGAAGTGTAAGCCTATTCCAAAAGGGTTTAAAATGGTTGGTCCTGCTGGCATGCTCCGCAAAGAGAATGGGCATACTGTGGATGATGATGAGAATAAGAATGGAAATGGTTCCAATGGGAATGGAAATGGTTCCAATGGGAATGGGGGTGATAATGGTGGATCCTCCTCAGTAGGAGAGTCCTATGACGCTAATGATTACAACACCCTGAAGAGTCAGATTGGTTCATACAAGAGTCATCGTAAGACCTTCAAACAGTTCATGGGCAAATCTAAGTCATGATGAAAGTAGGTGCCGACGGATATACAAATGCGGCAAATTCCGCTGGTCCTAACGCTGGATTCGACAAGAGATTGTTTAAGGGTGATGATGATCTTCTAAGTCAGGACTTTCAGACCGCAGCTGAGACAGGACAGAATAGATATAATACTTTCTCCTCTGTTTATCCTGTGATGAAAGTATCTCTGTCAAATAATAAAGGTGATGGGCCATCAATTGATCAAATGGTTGATGCCTCTAAAGCTTTTGTGAATAAAATTGATGAGACAAACAGAAAAAACTTCTCTGAATTTTTCAAAGAAGCTAAAAATAAGTAAAAATTTATATATAGTGTAGTTATGAATTATTACTATGCTATCCTTTTTACTTCCACTAGCATCAAAAATTATTAAAGATGCTATCAACAATATTCCCGAAAATGAAGAACTCGGTGAGAAAATGGTTGAGATCTGTCTTGTTATTCTTTCTAAGGCAGTTAAGTTGACCAAGACTGATATGGACGATCAACTCTTAGAAGTTGTGACTAAAGCAATCAATAATCGCGAAGAAACATAATCAAAGGAGACCAATCTACAAGGTCTCCTCTATTATAAATATTTCTATAAAAGAATTTAAAGGAAAGAATCATGCCTTTATGGGGAATAACTGATGAGTCAAAACCAAAGTGGCTTACTGACTCCGAGAAAAAAGAAGTATATGCTAATAACAGTGGATGGGTTGTTGAAGCTGGATCCAAAATGACTGGCAATGGTAATGCAAATGCACAACCTGAAGTTTTATGTTGTATTAGTGAGCTTGCTGATAGACTACAAAATGCTACAATCACTGAGATTGAATTTATGACAACCGCCTTTAGTAAAGGTGCTGGTGGTACAATCTCTATGCGTGTAAGATGGAATGAAGCAGTAACTGTAACTGGAACACCACATTTCGTCATTAATAACACAACAGACGCAGCAAGACATCAAACTTGTCTTTATGTTAGTGGATCAGGTACTAATGAATTGATATTTGGTAAAACATTAGCTGGGGGATCAGCAGATATAAATGCTTCAGATGTACTCAATGTTATTGCTAACCCACTTGCACAAAACGGTGGTTCAACAATTAAGGATACTGGTACAACAACGAACTCAGAGATTACAAGTTCTACTGCTATTGGCACTGCCGCTGGCACATTGACTATTGCTGCATAACATCGATGTTATTTTCTGAATTGAACGAAGAGAACTTTCTTCTTTTTGCTATTAAAAATTATGAGAATCCTCAGGCGGTGACCAAGGAAGATTTTGAGAAGGACTTGAATCATTTTAGATATATTAAAAGATTGTTGAAACGGTATAACAATACAGGTGAATTAAAAACTCACCTGTTAATTAATCACTTCATCATCTTGTATAATATCTTTGGTGATGCTGCCACTCCCATGTTCTTCTACAAAATAGAAGATAATCTGTGGTCATCTGTTAAGACGTTTATTGTCTTTCTAGACAGATTGCCAGAGTATCCTCATACCTATATTCATGATATTCCATTGGATGATAACTGTTTAAAGGAGTTAAGGAAAGTCGCAGATGGATGATCAAAAACTCAATAGAATTATAGAGATTATTAGAGACCTCAATGAAGAGGGGATGGTGCCAACAAATAACGTTGGTCAAGGAAAAATTGCAGGGACAGTAGAGGCTGGTGACGATCCACCAGTAAGAAAGCCTAGGAAAAGGTACATTTATCAAAAGGGTTTAAGGAAAACTTGGAGCCCTACAGATGGAAGAAAATGAAGTTAAGATAGCAGTCTTGCAGCAAAAAATAGAAGATCTTAAACCTATTGTGCTTAGGATTGATACTGCAATTCAAAAATTATCTGAGGTAAATATAACAGTTAGCAGAATGCTTGCTGTTCATGAAGAACGAATATCAAAACAAGAAGAAATCGACACAGTATTGTTTGCTAAAATTGACAAACTCCGTGATAAAATGGACAGGGATCATGACCTCGTATTGCAAAGAATACGTCAATTAGAGAAGAGGGTATGGATGGCTGTCGGTGGTTTTGCTGTCCTGACATTTTTCATTAATAATAACGGACTTGTCAGTAAGGTATTGACACCTGTCAATGAACCCTCTACAATACAGAGAAGCGCGATTGATGGTTAATGGATTTTATTGATGTAAAATACATCAATTTGATTTCTTCTAGGCTCTCTAAATTTAAAAAGGTAAAACCATATCTTTATAACTTCCGGTGTCCCCTTTGTGGTGATTCCCAGAAGCATAAGAATAAGGCTCGTGGATACCTGTATAGAGTCAAGAACAATACAAATTATAAGTGCCACAACTGCGGTGTGAGTTTGTCGTTTAACAATTTCCTTAAAGAGGTTGATTGTGAGACACATAAACAATATACCTTTGAGAAATTCAAAGAGGGTCACACCGGTAAGAATTTTGTGACTGAAACTCCTGAGGGTGTATTCAAAACAATAGATACTTCCAAACCTAAGTTTGAGAAGAGGGCGAAGATGGACCTGCCAAAAGCTTTTGATGTACCTAGGACTAAGAAATACTTAGAAGACAGGGCAATCTTTTCTGGTGACTTCTATTTCTGTGAAGACTTTAATAAGTTTACCGGCAGTGACAGTAAACATGAGGATCCTAGGATTGTCATACCCTTAATAAGAAATAATGTGTTGGTAGGGATACAGGGAAGAGCCCTAGATCGTAACCCTGTTAAATACTTAACCATAATGTTCGATGAAGATGCGCCGAAAGTCTATGGGCTTGATAGAGTTAATAAAGAATTTCCCGTCTATGTCGTCGAAGGACCCTTTGACAGCACTTTCCTCCCTAATAGTGTGGCTATGTGTGGTAGTGACGGTGAAATTCGTGATCTTGAGGGAAGCGATATCGTTTATGTTTATGATAATGAACCCCGCAATAAAGAGATTGTTAACCGCATTGGACGAGTCATTGAACGTGGAGGAAAGGTCGTTATCTGGCCACCGAACGTAAGAGAAAAAGACCTAAATGATATGGTTCTCGCTGGACATAAGGTTCCAGAACTAGTAGAATCAAATGTATATTCTGGATTAAAAGCAAAACTTAAATTTACTACCTGGAAAAAGATATGAGTAATGGTACGAAGGTAAAGAAGAGAGATGGAAGAATTGAATCTCTGGACCTTGAAAAGATGCATTTAATGGTTGAGGAGGCATGTATTGATCTTGCAAATGTCTCTGCTAGTCAGGTAGAAATGCAATCAGGTATCCAGTTTTATGATGGTATTACTACTGATGAGATTCAGGAGATCTTGATTAAGAGTGCTAGTGACTTGATTGATCTGGAACATCCTAACTATCAGTTTGTCGCAGCTAGACTCCTTCTGTTCTCCCTAAGGAAACAGATGTATGGGCGTATGAGGGATATGCCTGACCTTATCGACCATATCACTGACAAGTGTTACTCTGGTGTGTATGATAAGGAGATCTTTGTAAAGTATTCAGAAGAAGAAATTAAAAAGGTTGGTCATTGGGTCAATCATGATCGTGATTTCTTGTTCACATATGCTGGCTTGAGACAAGTTGTAGATAAATACCTAGTACAAGATAGAAGCTCATCGAAGGTATACGAGACTCCACAGTTCATGTATATCATGATCGCTTTGACTATCTTCCAAGAGTATCCCAAAGACACACGTCTAAGTTATGTGAAGAGATACTATGATGCAATCAGCAAACACCGACTCAACATCCCAACACCAATCATGGCGGGTGTCAGAACGCCTCTCCGTCAGTTTGCGAGTTGCGTTCTCATTGATGCTGACGACACCCTGGATAGTATTTTTAGTTCTGATATGGCCATCGGTCGTTATGTTGCACAAAGGGCTGGAATTGGTATCAACGCGGGGAGGATACGTGGTATCAACTCTAGAATTAGGGGTGGAGAAGTTCAACACACTGGCGTTGTTCCTTTCCTTAAAAAGTTTGAATCAACTGTACGATGCTGTACGCAAAATGGAATCCGAGGTGGATCAGCAACAGTCCACTTCCCAATCTGGCACCAAGAAATAGAAGATATTATTGTTCTTAAGAACAACAAAGGTACAGAAGACAATCGAGTGAGGAAACTTGACTACTCCATCCAACTATCAAAGATTTTCTACGAACGTTTCATTGCAGATGGAGAGATTAGCCTATTCTCACCGCATGACGTACCAGGTTTGTATGATGCTTTTGGTACTGATAAATTTGACGATCTCTATGTACGTTATGAATCAGATGAGTCTGTTCCAAGAAAGACTATCGGGGCACAGAAGCTGATCCTTGATCTTTTGAAGGAGAGGGCAGAGACTGGTCGTATTTACATTATGAATATTGATCATTGTAATAGTCACTCATCTTTCAAAGACAAGGTGAATATGAGTAACTTGTGTCAGGAGATTACTTTACCAACGTATCCATTGAATCATATCGATGATCTGAGTGGTGAGATTGCCCTTTGCATTTTGTCAGCTGTCAATGTGGGTAAGATCAAATCCGATGAGGAACTGGAGGACCTCTGTGACCTCTCTGTGCGGTCTCTGGATGAGTTGATTGATTACCAAGATTATCCAATTAAGGCAGCGGAGATTGCGACCAAGTCAAGACGTTCTCTAGGGATTGGATTCATTGGTCTGGCTCATTACCTGGCTAAACTAGGATTCAAATATGGTGAACAGGGAGCTTGGAATGCGGTACACCAACTTTCTGAGTCTTTCCAATATTACCTACTGAAGTCATCCAATAACTTGGCTAAAGAGAAAGGACATTGTGAATATTTTGGAAGGACCAAATATGGTGATGGTATCCTACCAATTGATACATACAAACAGGAAGTAGACGAAATTACATCACAGGAGTTGCAACATGATTGGAAGTCTCTTAGGGCATCTATCAATGAGTTCGGTCTCAGGCACTCAACACTGTCCGCACAAATGCCATCGGAAAGCAGTTCCGTTGTGTCAAATGCAACCAATGGAATTGAACCACCCAGGGACTACTTGTCCATTAAGAAATCCAAGAAGGGACCTCTTAAACAAATTGTTCCCTCCTATGGAACTTTGAAAAACAACTATACTCTCTTGTGGGAGATGGAAAGTAATGAAGGTTACATTAAAATTGTAGCAGTTATGCAGAAGTTCTTTGACCAAGCTATATCTGGAAACTGGTCTTATAATCCTGAAAATTATCCAGATAATGAGGTCCCCGTGTCACAAATGGCAAATGATCTCTTGACTACATATAAGTATGGATGGAAGACCTCTTACTATCAAAATACAAATGACCTCAAGACTGATGAGGTAGAAGAAGAGGATACAAGAACCAAATTAGATTCATTGTTAACAGAATTAGAACAAACCGAGGAGGGAGAGTGTGAATCCTGTGCAGTTTAGGGTGTCATCAGAAGTGAATAGTGTGAAAAAGATTGAAGGCATGACTGTCTTCAATACGGAACAGGTCAATACGAAGAAACAACCAATGTTTTTTGGTAAACCACTGGGTGTCCAAAGATATGATTCTTATAAGTATCCTATCTTTGATAAACTGACAACTCAACAGTTAGGTTACTTCTGGAGACCTGAGGAGGTCTCTCTACAGAAGGATCGTGGTGATTATCAAACACTTAGACCAGAACAAAAACATATCTATACTTCTAATCTGAAGTATCAGATCATGTTGGATTCTATTCAAGGTCGTGGACCTGGTATGGCGTTTATTCCATACTGTTCACTTCCTGAACTGGAAGCATGTATGGAAGTGTGGGGATTTATGGAGATGATTCATAGTCGTTCCTATACTTATATTATCAAGAACATATATGCAGACCCATCAGAGATCTTTGATAAGATTGTTACTGATCCACGTATTCTAGAACGTGCTTCGAGTGTAACAGAATCTTATGACGACTTCATTAGAAGTGCACATGAATGGGGTGCTGGTCATATGTGGGAGGAAGATTGGAAAGATTCACCGTCTGCACATTGGTCTCGTCTTGACGTTAAGCGAAAGCTTTATAGAGCAGTAGCAAATGTCAATATCCTTGAAGGAATTCGGTTTTATGTTTCTTTTGCTTGTAGCTTTGCTTTTGGTGAACTTAAACTCATGGAAGGTTCAGCAAAGATTATCTCTCTTATTGCTAGAGATGAGAATCAACACCTTGCCATCACTCAAAATATTTTGAACAAGTGGAAACAGGGTGATGATCCCGAGATGAAACAGATCGCCAAGGAAGAAGAAGAGTGGGTTTATGCCATGTATGACAGGGCAGTAAACGAGGAGAAAAGATGGGCTGACTACTTATTCAAAGATGGATCAATGATTGGTCTGAATGATACTCTCTTGAAACAGTATGTTGAGTGGACAGCTAATCGCAGACTTAAGTCACTTGGTATGAAACCTGTTTATGACATTGCTGCAAAGAATAATCCACTACCATGGACTCAGCATTGGATTTCTTCTAAAGGACTTCAAGTGGCACCACAGGAAACAGAAGTAGAGAGTTATGTTGTTGGAGGAATCAAACAAGATGTCAAAAAAGACACCTTCTCAGGATTCAAACTTTGAAGATATCTGGTGGGAAATGGAGGATATTGAACCTCTTACTCCCCCAGTGAAAGCAAAAAAGATAGATGATTGGTGGTTCCATGAGGAGCCACTAAATATGGTAGATGAAAATTTATCATGTGGAAGAAAATCAAGAGTACCCTGAGTACCCCAATCCCTGGAGATATAACGGCAGCGTGTTTGACGGGAGCCTTATTCGGGACTTTCACGGTTTTGTTTATAACATTACCAATCTCACAAACCAACGACAATACATTGGGAGAAAGTATTTTTGGCAAAAACGAAAGCCTAGACCTACAGTTGGTAATCCCAAACCAAGGAGAGTTACATCTGAAAGTGACTGGAGAAAATACTACGGTAGTTGTCCAGAGCTTAAAGAAGATGTTAAACAGTTCGGAAGGGATTCCTTTAGGAGAACTATACTGAGTCTACACAAAACGCCTGGGAAAGTGAACTATGAAGAGACCCGTCAGTTGTTTTTGAATAATGTGTTGACAGAGGGCTTGACAGATGGAACCCCTGCCTACTACAATAGCAATGTCCTAGGTAGGTACTATAGAAAAGATTACTATGATTTTGGAAACGATTCTGGCACTTAGTGCCGTCGATTATGACCACTTAACAAGAGCGGTCAAGGTTGAAGCAAGACCTAATACCATGGATGAGTACTGTGTGGCAGTGTCTATCCTCAATCGTGTTAGATCTCCCTATTACCCTAACACTGTTGCTGATGTAGTATATGCTCCTGGCCAGTATCAAGGATTTGATTATTGGAGACCTGTTGCTCCCACTACTTTGGTAAATGAATTTAAATCCGAACTTGGTCGTTCTAAACTTCTACAAGCATATGAAATCATTGGGGATAGGACTGACTTTAAAGGACAAAGAATGTTACCACATCGTGTCGTATCAGAAGATCCAATGTGCGATCAAAAAGGTAACTTCTTTCACTATCACTGGCAAACATGACCTATCCAGCACCAATGATATGTCCCTATGATGAATGGTTTAGTGAACCTATTATGACAGAAACACAAATGGAGTATATGAAATTGTATAGTGTTCGAGAAGAAGATGATATTGTTGTCAACATGGATGGTGGGGTTGGTGGTTCTTGGGGTGTAAGTAAAGAACCAGAGAACATTCATCAGTTGATGTATGATATATCCACAGAGAGTGCATCAATCACTCTTCAATTGGACCCTCTACCACCACTTGGTGGTGGTTCCGAGACATTCCAAGAGGGCTATTGGCAGTCGGGAATAGGTCTGTTAAATTAGAGAAGTGGTTGAGACACCACTGCGGTAACTCCCTTGGTAGTTCAGAGTTAGCGGCGATAGGAACTACCTCTTGGGTCAGTAGCTCAGTGGAATAGAGCCACGCACTTCTAATGCGTTGGTCGGGGGTTCGAATCCCTCCTGACCCGTTCAATCCTCTATAGCTCAGTTGGTAGAGCAGGTGACTGTTAATCACCCTGTCCCTGGTTCGAGTCCAGGTGGAGGAGTTAGGAACTTGAGACGTTCCAACCAAAGGTGCCACTAATACTTGGTGGAATTAACCCCCTTTGGATGTTCAGGAAGGGTTCCTGTCCTACTTCATTATAAACTGTCAGTATACTGGGTGTGACGCCCATATAGCATACGGATAAGTATAGTGTATGCCTCCGTAGCTCAGTGGTAGAGCAGGGCTTTTGTAAAGCTCAGGTCGCAAGTTCAAATCTTGTCAGAGGCTTCGGGTTAATCCCGAATTTCCCTTCCGTGTGAAGAGGTCTGGGGAGTGTTATCACTCCCCACCACTTGCTATAAATATTACTCATCTATTCAGTTCCAAGTTTCAATGAAAATCTTTTTAGATACTGCTGATACAGGTATCATTCGTCAGTGTTATAATACTGGTTTGATTGATGGAGTCACTACTAATCCTACTCTCATCATGAAGAGTGGTAAAAGTCCTGTTGATGTCTACGAGACAATCAAAGATATTGGCATCAAAGATATCAGTATGGAAGTCGTAGGTGACTTTAATGAGATGGTAAAGGAGGGTCAGAGACTCTATAATCGTTTTGGTTCTGTAGCTACCATTAAAGTACCTTGTACTGAAGATGGTTTGATGGCTTGTAATTACCTTTCTAAAGAGGGTATCAATGTGAATGTCACACTGATCTTCTCAGCGGCTCAGGCAATCTTAGCAGCTAAGGCTGGAGCTAAGTATGTCTCTCCTTTCATAGGTAGATTGGATGATCAATCCGTCGCTGGTCTTGAAGTAGTCAGGTCTATTTCTGAGTTGTATCGTATTCATGGTATGAAAACTCAGGTTCTGTCAGCTTCAATTCGTAGTGTTCAGAGGGTTGTTAGGTCTTATTATAATGGAGCTCAGGTAGTGACAATGCCTCCTGAAATCTTTAAGAAAATGTATGATCATATACTAACTGATAAAGGTCTTGAGATCTTTGATAAAGATTGGGCAGAAGTTACTCATAGGGTATCTCAACCAGATGAAGAGTAATGATTTTAGAGATACTAAAAGATGGTGATGAGATACTAAGAAAAGAATCTTGTCCTGTTATTCTGACTGATGAGGTTAGAAAGTTAATCGAAGATATGAAAGAAACTATGATTCATGCTGATGGTATGGGTCTATCAGCTCCTCAAGTTGGTAAGAATATCAGAGTGATTGTTGTTAAACTTTTGGATAATAAAACCCAAGAAATGATTAATCCTGTTATTAAGTGGCATTCCATAAACACTTGTAATCTTCAGGAAGGTTGTCTCAGCATTCCTGGTATGTACTTTGATTTGACTAGACCAATAAAGATATCAGTCAAGTTTCAAGATTTGAGCGGTAAGTATAAAAAGTGGAAACTCAAATCATGGGAATCTCGTGTTGTTCAACATGAGATTGATCATCTAAATGGTGTGTTGATGACAGACTACTAGGGAGATTAGCTCAGAGGTAGAGCACCTCGTTTACACCGAGATTGTCACAAGTTCGATCCTTGTATCTCCCATCACAGAAGTTATCTCAGTTTAGATAATCTGAAGTATGATTCTTTTATACATATAATCAACTATGAAATTTTATTCAGTGAAATACTGGCAAGAGAATTGGGAAACTCTTATGGAAAGAGTTGAAAATGGAGAGACAATAGGTATAGAGAATGACAAAGGGGAAAAGGCAGTGATGGTTCCGGCGGATGATGAACTCATACGCATATACACAGAACAGAACAATGAAGGATCCTGAGGGACTGTCGCATATTGGTTAATGCTCGCTCCTTATAAGGGCGCAAACTGGGTTCAATTCTCAGCAGTCCTACCTTGGGGGTTTAGCAATCTGGTGAATGCAGCAAACTCATAATTTGCCTAAGGTGAGTTCGATCCTCACAATCCCTATTGGGTCAGTTCTACGACTGGCCCCTTGACCTATGAGATCATACCCTCTATAATTACAGAGTAATCCATACAGAAGATGACTATTACTTCCAAGTTCAAGAAAGATATCAGCACTCTCCGATCTGCTGTCGGTGGTGATTTCTATCTCGATGTAAAGAATCCGAAACTTTACAAGAAGATCCGTAAATTTTATCAGAACAATGGTGTTGCGTTTTCTGGTGATCCACTAGATGACTATGATATCCTGATTGATTGTATCGCTGAAGATCTTGAAACTTCGGAGGTAGTGCAGTGAGAATTCTTAACGAACGTTTCCCCTATCGTTATGTTGAATGTGGAACCCTAGAGAATGGGTTCCCAGACTTTCGTATTCAGAAAGCTGATAGTTATACAAAACGATATCGCGATATGTACCTCTGTGATAATGGAATGCAAATAGCATTGGCTATGGAAGATTTTGACTACACTAAATGGTTAGACCCAGAAGGTGTTTCTTGTTATGTAAGAGATTCTGTATCATCAACTTAAATGGAACAAGATGCCATCAACCTAACTCTTATACATGAGTGGATGACGGTATATGATGCCAAACTTCTACTCCATGATTACTATATGAAGGTAAGATCTCATAAAAAGTATCATGGATGGAAGACAGTTGAAACTCATATGGATATGTTTTATGGACATCTTCAAAGAGATTCTGAAGTAAATTTAAGAGCAAGGATTGATCTTATTAAGTCACGGATGGACTCTAACAGCACTGGTCGGGATACAACCCAATGAGTTTCTTGTTTCTCTAAAGAACAAGTGGCGTGCATGCAAGACCTCTTCAGGACGGGTTACCCCCGTCCTTTTTTCATAAATAGGGTCGTATAATTATTACTGAAAATATGTCTTACAAAGGAACTGCGGGTAAGTCCGCTAGTGGTGCTTCCATGTCGAAATATGATGTCGAAGTTGAAGGTAGACTTCAAGCCCTTGAAGCAGCTATTGTTGAACTGAAAAAAGAAGTGGCTTCCCACAAACATGCTGCTCCTGCTGCTAAGAAGTCTAGTGGTGGTGATAGTAGAGTTGATGTTCTGGTAGATGCATTGAATAAGATCCCAGCCATTACTCAACATTGTAGTAAAGGACCAGATGGTGTCAGGAAAATTGACATCTAAGACCTAGACATATAAAATAGTAAAAGACAAATTATCAAAATGAGTGAATATACAAAAACCGCACTGGTTCTCGGTGCGGGTGGTTTTATTGGTAGTCACATGGTCAAACGTCTCCGTGATGAGGGGTATTGGGTCCGTGGTGTCGATTTAAAACGCCCTGAGTTTTCCTCTTCAGAATCTCATGAGTTCATCCTCGGTGATCTTCGTGAAGTAGATTTTGTTCGCCGTGCTCTTCAATTCAGGGGATATCGTGGAAACTTCTACAATAGTGTTCCCGATAAACTGATTGAATCCTTTGATGAGATCTACCAGTTCGCTGCTGATATGGGTGGTGCTGGTTTCGTATTCACTGGTGAGAATGATGCAGATATTATGCACAACTCAGTGACAATCAATCTGAATGTTTTAGAAGAACAACGTAAGTTAAATGAGAAGGTTGAGTTAAATAAGACTAAGATTTTCTATTCTGGATCAGCGTGTATGTATCCAGAACACAATCAACTTGACCCAAACAACCCAGACTGTCGTGAAGAATCAGCATATCCAGCAAACCCAGATTCGGAATATGGATGGGAGAAACTCTTTTCTGAACGTTTATATTTCGCTTACAATCGCAACCACGGCATTCCTGTTAGGGTGGCTCGCTATCACAACATCTTCGGTCCTGAAGGTACCTGGGACGGTGGAAGAGAGAAAGCACCAGCTGCAATCTGCCGTAAGGTCTGTTACCTCCCGGAGGTCGGTGGAGCTATCGAGGTGTGGGGAGATGGCTTACAAACTCGTTCCTTCCTGTTCATTGACGAATGCATTGAAGCGACTCGACGACTGATGGATAGTGACTTCATGGGTCCTGTTAATATTGGATCTGAAGAGATGGTTACTATTAATCAACTAGTAGAGACAACTGCTAAAGTTTCTGGTAAAGTTGTTAAGAAGATGTATAAACTGGATGCTCCTCTGGGTGTTCGTGGTCGTAACTCCAACAATGACCTTATTCAAGAGAAACTTGACTGGAATTATAGTCAAACCCTTGAAGAGGGTATCCGTAAAACATACGAATGGATTCAAAAACAAATTAACTCATGAAAATAAAAGACGTTATACTCCAGAACAATCTGGAGTTTTCCGGTGGTGGAACCGATAAAAACTCTACACATTGTTATGTTGATTACTTCTATGAGGAAGCATTTGAACCATACAGGGATAAGAAAGTCTCAGTCCTAGAGATTGGAATCAGTGGGGGATATTCACTGAGACTTTGGAGAGAGTATTTCAAAAACGCTAAGACTATTGTCGGTATTGATAATAGACCTGAGGTAGTTGAACAGGTTAATAGGTCGATTCCAGGTGTGGAATATCACTTTGGTGATGCGTATACACAGGAAATGGTAGACAAACTTCCTAAGTTTGATATCATCATAGATGATGGTAATCACTGGACAGATCATCAAATAAAGGCTATGGAACTTTACTTACCACTACTTAAAAAGGGTGGTCTTTATGTTATTGAAGACATTCAACATGGATGGCCTTTGGAAGGACACATCAAAGATCCTTATGGAATGCTTAAATCGGCTCTCCCTGAAGAGTACACCTATGTCTTCCATGACTTGAGGGATGTTAGTGGAAGATTCGATGACTCTATGATGGCAATTAGACACGTTGAATGAAACTATCTAAAAAGATTTAATTAACTGAGGATTATCATGGCTATTACACATACACAAATTAAAAACTTGATGGGATCAAGGGAAAAGGTCATCATCTTTGAGGTTGGATGTGCAGATGGTAGGGACACTAAGACTTTCTTGAACACTTTTGGTGAGGAGTTGACCATTTATAGTTTTGACCCAGAACCTATCAATATTCGTGCTCTTACTGAACTTGGACAAACTGATGCCATGGGTGGCAATAACGATCAACTCGTGACTGATAAGAGGCACATCTTCCATCCTTATGCGATGTGTGATCATAAAGGAACTCTTACCTTTAATAGGTCTAGGGATGTAGGTTGGCCAGACGGTGGTGAGAATATTGGTAGATACTCTGGTTCAATTCACCGACCAGTCACTCATTTGCAGAGTGATAAATATGGTAGCCGATGGCCGAAGACTGTTTTTGAGGAAACTGTAGAGACAGAATGTACCTCTATTGATATCTTTTGTGAAGAGAATGGTATTGATCATATTGATTTTCTTTGGATGGATACTCAAGGAGCTGAAAGAGAAGTCCTTAAAGGTTCTCAAAGAATGATTTCCAACATTGACTATGTCTATACAGAGTATTATGATGAGGAGATGTATGAAGGTTGTGCAGGTCTTGCGGAAATCCAATCACTTCTTCCCAACTATGTTCTTGAGCATAACTGGAGATGTGGTGACGCCGACGGTGGTGACGTTTTGTTAAAAGGAGTATGAATATTACAATCCTAGGATCTGCTGGTCAGATCGGTGCTTATCTATCTGAGTACCTAAAAGACAAAGGACATCATGTAAGCAATGTTGATATTGTAAATGGTGTTCAATATGATTTGAGAGTGACACCTAACACTGTGGTAGAGAATGCAATTCAGTATGCTGATTTTGTATTCTTTCTTGCTTTTGATGTAGGTGGTTCACGTTACTTGAAGAAGTATCAACATACGTTTGACTTTGTCAACAATAATACTCGTATGATGGCGAACACCTTTAAATTACTGAAGAAGTTCAATAAGAGATTTATCTTCGCTTCTTCTCAAATGAGCAATATGAGTCACTCACCATATGGTGTTGCTAAAAGAATGGGTGAACTTCACACTACAGCACTGAAAGGACTAACTGTCAAGTTCTGGAATGTGTATGGTATTGAGAAAGACATGGATAAGGCACATGTGATCACTGACTTTATTCGTAAAGGATTTGAAGAAAAACAATTTGAGATGATGACAGATGGTACAGAAGAGCGTCAATTCCTCTACGCTGAGGATTGTTGTGAGGCTCTAGAGACCATCATGGAAAACTATACTGACTTCAAACCAGAAGATCCACTTCACATTACATCATTCCACTCTAATACTGTTAGAGAGATTGCTAATATTATTCAGGGTTGTTTTGGATTAATTGATAGACATGATGTAAAGATTGACTCTGGACTGGCTAAAGACAGTGTTCAGATGGACAAAAGAAATGAGGCAGACACTTATATTTTAAACTGGTGGGTCCCCAAGACCACTATTGATGCCGGAATCAGAAAAGTATTTAATGAAATGAAGAAGAGTTATGAAAGTAATTGACGTATTTCCATTCTTCAATGAACTGGATATCCTAGAAATAAGGTTGAATGTTCTGGATCCCTATGTTGATTATTTTATCATCAGTGAGGCAACCAAAACCTTCTCTGGGATAGACAAACCTCTCTTCTATAGTGAGAATAAGGAAAGGTTCTCTAAGTTTAGCCATAAGATTATCCACAACATTGTTGAGGACACAACCTCCTCAGATCTTCATCCATATCAGAGGGATGTATTTCAGAAAGACAAGATCAAGGATGTAGTATTGGAAAACTCATCTGAAGATGACATTATTATTTGGAGTGATATTGATGAGGTTCCTAATCCAGAGGCAATCAAAGACATAAGAGAATACTTTGAACAGAATGTCATCTTCCATTTTGCTCAAGAGAACTGTATGGGATACTTGAATCTTGTGGAAGTTAGTGGTACAATTCGTGGTATGACTCCAGACTGGGACTATGGGGATAGACCAAGATGGATGGGTACAAAAGTATTTGGAAGATCTATTCTTGAGAAATATACCCTGTCAGAACTCCGTAGCATACAGGAGAAAGAAAAGAACTCCAGAATTTTCCCTGGTGGATGGCACTGGAGTTATGTTGGAAGTGAAGGTCTCTCTGTTGAGGAAAGGGTATTGAAGAAAATTGAGTGTGCTGCACACTCAGAACTAAATACCGAACAAATCAAACAGAATGTAGCTGGAGTCAAGGACAATAAGGATCCGTTAGGTAGACATTATGCTAACTATCAACCTGTCCCCCTTGATGATTACCCAGAGTATATCTTGAAGAATAAAGACAAATTTGCAGACTTAATTAAATGATTGTATCTGAACTTTATAGTGGTTCTGGACTCGGAAACCAATTGTGGAATCTGGTTGTTCCTAGAATTCTTGCAGAAAAAAATGGTTATGAGTGGGGAGTAAAGAAGTCCAACCCATTCAAGGCATGTGCCTTCATGACAAACTTCGATTTTGGTAAGGAAGTTGTGGGTGGTTCGGGTCCAGAAGGAGGGCCCCCTGAAACCCTACCAGAGGGGATTGAAAACTACTACAAGGAACGTGATGAACGTTATCCTCCCTATCTCGGTGGTGAGGAGGTGATGTTTTTTGATGACAATCTGTGGAACAATCTTTCAGATAATACAAAAGTTGAAGGATGTTTCCAGAAGATGGGATACATCAAGGAGTATCGTGATGATATCATCAAGTGGTTGGACTATGATGAAAAGATTACTCAGTATTCTTCTGAAAATATTTGCGTAATTCAGTTCCGGGGTGGTGACTATCTCACTGGTGCATCTTGGCTCCCTCCTGAGTATTATCAGAATGCAGCAAAACACATGTTAGAGAAGAATCCAAACATGAAGTTTGTTTGTGTTACTGATGATGCAGAGAGTGCAAGGAAGTTCATTCCTTTTGCTGAGGTTGTTGGTTCTGCAATCATGGAGGAGAAGGATCCATACCAGGGAAGTATTGGGTGGTACAAGTACCCAGGTGGTCCTGTTGGTATTGACTACTCTATCCTCAATACATCAAAGAACGCAATCATTTCCGCATCCACTTTTTCTTTCTGGCCTGTTTGGACCAATAAAGAGTGTGATGTTATTGCTCCAAGATATTGGTTCGATTGGAAAAATTCTAATGGTTGGTGGAGACCTGACGAATCTATCGTTGATGAGTGGTACTGGTTGGATCGTCAAGGTGATTTGATGACAGGAACCGACTGTAAGATTGAATATGAGATGTTCAAAGAGTCCAAACAATTCTATAAGCGCACACGATGACTATTAAAATTTACACTCTGTCTGACAAGAGACCTGACTTTATTAATCTTCAGTACGAGACGATCAAGAAACATGTGACTGATGACTTTGAGTACATTGTCATCAACAATGCCGTAGATAGTGTTGAGAGGACTGCAGAGATTGATAGTATCTGTGAGTCACTTGGGGTTGAATCTCTCAAGGTTATCCTGGATCCATCGATGAGGGTATCTCATGGTGAGGTAAACTTCACAGGTGACCAATATGCAAATGCCAATCTAGCATGTTCTTATCCCACCCAGTGGGCTTGGATTAACTACATGACTAAACATGATGACCTTGTTATCAACATTGATTCTGACATGTTCCTCATTAAGGATGTCAGTTTCAAGGAGATGATGGGTAATAATAACTTTGGTATTGTTCATGCGTATAGGGGGAATGATCACAGGGTACATTACCCCTGGAATGGTTTCTTTATTGCTGATATTCCCAACATGCCTAATCCTGAAGAGATGGATTGGGGTTGTGGTGAGGTTCTTGGAGAAAGAGTTGACGTTGGTGGACAGGGTCATCACTATCTTAAGAAGTATCAGAACCAACTAAGGACACTCAATATTGAACAATGGGGCGTCCTTGATGATAGGGGTGATGAAATTGAAGTTAATGTGAATGGTTGTGCCCAGTTCTTCATCAATCTTGAAGAGATGAGTATCGATGTCAAGAACAGACAAGCTAGTGACCACAATACTTTTGACCATCAATCACCCAGAGATAATTACTGGGATTACTTCTCTGATAACTTCATTGATATTATCAATGAGACTAACAAAACTGGATTTCCTAAACCAACCTTCGTGGACTTCCTAAAATTGGAAAAAGATGATACAATAAAGGAGTCTTTTATCTTTCACTACAAAGCTGGTAGTAACTATATGGCATGGGCTAATAGCGTTTACAATTCAAAGAAGACTGAGGCTTTCACTAAACTATTGAGTGAAGGAGTCTTCAATGATTGATTTACCTGATGTAACACTTATCTGTGTATCCAGTGTAAATTTTGAACAGACCCTGTATGCTTTTCGTAAGAGCATGCAGGGTATTCGTTTTGGTGATGTTAAACTTGTATCAGATCAGGATCGTCCTGACTTTGAAGACGCAGGTATCACTGTAGAGAAGTGTTCAAAGATTACTTCTATTGATGAGTATAGTCACTATATGATCTATGATCTACAGAAACATGTAGATACAACTCACTGTATTACTATCCAGGCTGATGGGTTTATTATTAACCCTGTAAAGTGGGACCCATTATGGCTAGAGTATGACTACATTGGAGCTCCATGGGAACACTCTGATGGGGCATATATTGACCCTTGGGGTGGCCACCAAAGAGTTGGTAATGGTGGATTTACCCTCAGGTCAAAGAAATTATTAGAAGTACCACAACATGCCTATGTTCATTTTGATGTGAACTGGGGGGACTTCTATAAACATATGGGTGCTAACAATACCGCAGAAGATGGATGTATCTGTGTCCACAACAAACATATATACGAGGTATTAGGTTGTAAGTTTGCACCTGTTACTGTTGCTGCCAGGTTTGCTCATGAGAAACCTGTACCAGAAACTAGGGGTATCACCCCATTTGGATTCCATTATCATCTCCCTGCGGGAACTGTTTTATGAAGATTATTATCTGGGGACATTACCCCATCCACACGTCCACACATGGATATATTCATGACACATACTTCAAAACCTTTGAACACTTGGGTCATGATGTGAAGTGGGTGTCCAATGAATATACACACCACCTTGACTATACTGATACGGTGTTCTTTGTGGAGGATTCACAAAAGTCCAATATGCCTCTCAGGAAAGATTGTAAGTATATCACTCATCATATTGATACAAAGTATTTTACTGACAATGGTATACCATATGAGAACGTATTGAAACTTGGTAACTGTATTCGTAATACAGTTGATTTTGAGAAAGTAGAAGACCTTTGTCACTGGGATGAATCAACCAGAACTCTCTATCAAACATGGGGAACAGATCTTTTACCTCATGAAATTGATGTTGATAACTATGAGAAGTTTGATCCATCAAAGAAAAACATTAACTATGTGGGGATGATGTATGAACAGGGTCCTTATTGGCTTGAAAACTTTGCATATTATGCAGAAAAAGATGGTAAACAAATTGAACTATATACCCAATCAATCGAACACTCAGATAATCGTAGATTGATTCGTGATTCTTATGTCTGTCCAGATTTTAGAAGTGACTGGCATCTTCAGTGTGGTTATATCCCCTGTCGTATTCAAAAAAACATCAGTTATGGTAGAGTTACAGGAACAAACTCACCATTCATCAAGGAATCCTTTGGTGATTATGTAGTTTTCGGTGGTACTCCAGAGACTCTCTATAATAACCTTGTCCAGGCAGAGAAGAACGGTAGTATTAATATGAGGGAGGCCATGCAGTTCATTAAGGACAAACACACTTATGTTAACCGTGTCAACAACATTTTAAAATTATTATGATTGGTTTTAATCACCTTGGTATCATTGGAAGACTGGGAAATCAGATGTTCCAATATGCAACTCTTAGAGGTATTGCACACAATAGAGGATATGATTTCACTATCCCTGAAAGTGATTTCGAAGATGAATGGAATGATCATCAACTATTTGATGTTTTCACGATGCCTCACCTAAAGAACAGGGGTAAAGTTGCTGATAAGTATCTGCAAGAAAAACAATTTAACTTTGATCCAGAACTTTTTGATAAATGTCCTGATGACATTAGCCTATATGGTTACTTTCAAACAGAACGATACTTCAATAAAATTGCTGACTCAATCCGAGAGGACTTCACATTCAAAGATGATGTGATTGCCAACTGTAAGGAAGTGATGGAAGAGGTTACTGAACCTATTGCTCTTCATGTTCGTAGGACTGATTATGTTGAGAAGTCACAAGATCACCCGCCGTGTAGTCTTGAGTACTATCAGGAGGCATTGAGTAAATTTGATGTAAAGAGACCTGTTGTCATCTTCACTGATGATATTGAATGGTGTAAGAGTCAAGAGATCTTTCAACCAGATAGGTTTATGGTCTCTGAGACTGAGGATAATGTCTATGATATGTGTATGATGACTCTTTGTGATGACTATATTATCGCTAATAGTTCATTCTCGTGGTGGGGTGCATGGTTGAGTCGCAACCCAGATCCTAAGGTCATTGCACCTAAGAGATGGTTCGGTACTAATGGTTATACTGCTTCTAATAATACTGAAGATATTGTTCCCAAAAGATGGACTAAAATATGAGTCCTACCATTTCAATTGCTATTCCTACATATGAGATGAAGGGTTCAGGGTCTCAGTATCTTTATCAGTTATTTGAAAGTATAAAGAATCAGAAGTATAAGAACTTTGAAGTTTGTATCTCTGATCACTCTCAGAACGATGAAGTATTAAATGTTTGTGGAGAGTTCGCTGATAATTTTAAAATCCAATACTTTAAGAATGAAAAGGACAGAGGTAATGGGCCCTCTAATACAAACTCTGTTGTGGAGATGTGTGAGGGTAAGATCACTAAACTTATGTTTCAGGATGATCTCTTTATAGATCCTTGGGCATTGAATTATATCATTAGTTCCTTTGAAAAGGGACACAGTTGGTGTTTCAATGGTTTTGCACATACTAAGGATGGATTTACCCATGCAAGAATGAAGGTTCCTGAGTGGACTGACATGATGTTGGAGGGTAGAAACTTATTAGGTAGTCCATCTTGTGTCTCATTTTTGACTGATAAGTTTGTTAAATTTGATGAAAAGTTGGTTCTTCTTATGGATACTGACTTTTACCATAGGATGCGATATAATTATGGAATGCCGTACATTATATCTGATGTCTTGACATCGAATCGGGAACATGACAATCGTGTAAGTTCATCTAGTGTCCAATATGATACTAGAATTGAACACCCTGAGGGCCCATGGTTAGTAAACAAAGAAGAATTGGATTACGTTTTGGAGAAAAATAAAGACACAAGGGAGTACCCAGATGAAACATGACTTAACTAAAGCAACTTTTATTATTCCTGTCAGAATTGAGTCAGACGATAGACTTAGGAATGTCATCACTTCAGTTTGTTATTTGTTATCAAATTTTGATACTACTATCATTCTTAGAGAGGTTGATGACCGTTCTATATTTGTTGAAGAGGCACTACCTCAGATCATTGAATTTTGTGGTGATATCAAAGGTCTCATTCATCAGTTTGTATTCTCCGAATCACAAACATTCCATCGTCAGTCTATCCTAAATGACATGATCATGGAGAGTGAAACTGAAATTGTGGTCAACTATGATTGTGATATCCTTCTCCCTGTAGAGTCTTATCTAAGTGCATATAACACTATTCTCGACAAAGAATCTGATGTAGTGTATCCATATGGTGATGGTGATTACCAGTATCGTGTTATGGCTGATGATGAACTTGTATCTGAATTCCTGACTGAAGAATTTGATTTTTCTATCCTTAGAAAGAAATCTACTAAGTATGATGCTAAGTACGGGTTCTGTCAGTTCTTTAATCGCGATGTCTATATTGAAGGTGGGTTGGAGAATGAGAACTTTGTTGCATATGCTCCAGAAGACGTTGAAAGATTTTACAGGTTTGGTACTCTGGGGTATAATGTTGGAAGGTTGAATTCTATGGTCTATCATCTAGAACATGAGAGGACACCCAACTCTTGGTTCACTAACCCCCATATGACTGAGAATAATGAAGAGTGGAGTAGAGTCCAGAAGATGGATTCCGAAACACTCCGAGAATATATTACATCCCAAGATTATTACAAACAACGTATCAATGGACAGGAACAAGTCAGTTTATAAACTCAAGGGCATTGGACCTATCTATTGTCTTAATCTAGATGGGCAACCAGAGAGATGGGAATTCATGGAGAACCAGTTTAAATACTGGGAGATTGAGAATTATACCCGTATCTCTGCTTATGACGGTCGTGAAAGTGACCTAGGAGAGATTCTGAAGGGTCGTTACCCTGATATGATGAGTTCTGGTGAGGTGGGGTGTGTAACGTCACATCTTAAGGCTCTCCGACATTTCGTGGAGGAGACAGACGATCCCTATGCTGTCATCATGGAAGATGATTGTAGTCTCGATCTGGTAAAGTTCTGGAACTTTACATGGAAAGATTTCTATGGTAGGATTCCTTATGATTGGGACGTTGTCCAAATCGCTATCATCTGTACTGGTGACATCAATATCAAGATCCATAAAAGGTTCGTGAATGAGTTCTCTACAGCTTGTTATCTAATCACTAGACATCACGCTATGAAGTTGTTAAGACTTCATACAAGAGGAGACAAGTACAAATTAGACAATGGTGTACGACCAAGACCTGTAGCTGATGATCTCATCTACAACTCTGGTAACACCTACTCTATCCCACTTCTTCTGTATAAGATTGAATTGGGATCCAGTATTCATCCTGATCATGTTGATGCTTTTCATAAGCATAACTTCAATGCACAATTTAACTTCTGGTCTAATACCGGAGCACAGATGACCATTGAGGAACTAATGAACTTTGATCCTTATTTTGGAAGAGTAGTGGAATCCTCCCATCAACCAACACAAGGTTGACGGTTTAGTAACTAATTACTATAATAAATAATATTGTGAGACGATAATTCCTCACAAGATTTTTTTCAACAGTGCCCTACCCTCGCATCACTTAGGTTGGGGGCATATCGTTCAAACAAACAGAGACTAGTCGAGTCTCTTTTCATCCGTAGGTTAAACTCTACGAGACAAAAAGGTAAAACAAATGTTTAAATCTGTATTCGCAGCAACTGCTGTTCTGTTCACTTCTGCTGGCGCTGCCCTTGCAGGTCCCTACGTTAACGTCGAAACCAATGCTGGTTGGACTGGATCTGAGTACAACGGTGCAGGAACAGACCTCCACGTAGGATATGAAGGCGCACTGGGTGACGCTGGTTCTTACTACGTTCAGGGCGGTGCTACTGTACTGACTCCCGATGGTGGTGATGCTGATACCGTTCCTTCCGGTAAGGCAGGTCTGGGTCTTGGTTTGACTGAGAACCTCAGCGGTTATGGTGAAGTATCCTTCGTAGGTTCAGGCGACGAAGATCTTGACCGTGGTTATGCAGGTAAGTTGGGCGTCAAGTACAACTTCTGATTGTTCATATAGACAAGTAAATATCTAGATGTTATACTGGGGGTGCGACGGCATCCCCTTTTTTTATGAGAAATTATTTTA